>Ga0247608_10004101_pt1 | contig 16559 bp, 9 predicted proteins | sample 176DNAGHGlowgp2_FD_193490 | JGI IMG/M metagenome (GOLD analysis project Ga0247608, IMG submission 193490) | Sheep rumen microbial communities from Palmerston North, Manawatu-Wanganui, New Zealand - 1766 DNA GHGlow gp2 | ecosystem: Host-associated > Mammals > Digestive system > Stomach > Rumen ... | reverse complement strand
TTGCACAGTCGTCGAGTGCCGTCGTCCTCGTGAGCCACGACCGTGCATTTATCAATAATGTATCTAACCGCACCCTCGAAATCTCTTGCGGACGGGTCATAGATTATAAGGTGAAATACAACGAATATGTTGTGCTTCGCCGTGAGCGCCGCGAACAGCAACTGCGAGCCTATGAGAACCAGCAGAAGGAAGTGGCCGAGATGAAGGACTTCATCGAGCGTTTCCGCTATAAGGCCACGAAGGCCGTTCAGGTGCAGCAGAAGATCAAGCAGTTGGAGAAGATCGTGCCTATCGAGATCGACGAGGTCGACAACTCCGCCATGCACCTGAAGTTCCCTCCCTGCTTGCGCTCTGGCGACTATCCCGTCATCTGCGACGAGGTGCGCAAGGACTATGGTGCCCACACCGTCTTTGACCATGTGACGCTGACCATCAAACGCGGCGAGAAAGTGGCCTTCGTTGGCAAGAATGGCGAGGGAAAGTCTACGTTGGTGAAGTGCATCATGGGCGAGATTCCCTATACGGGCGAGTTGAAGATCGGTCATAACATCCAGATCGGCTACTTCGCCCAGAACCAGGCGCAACTACTCGACGAGAGTCTCACCGTCTTCCAGACCATCGACAATGTGGCGAAGGGCGATATCCGCCTGCGTATCAATGATATCCTCGGTGCCTTTATGTTCGGCGGCGAGGAGAGCGACAAGAAAGTGAAGGTGCTCAGCGGTGGTGAGCGTAGCCGTCTGGCAATGATCCGTCTGCTGTTAGAGCCTGTGAACCTGTTGATTCTCGACGAGCCCACAAACCACCTCGACATGCCTTCGAAAGACGTGCTGAAGGAGGCCATCAAGGCTTTCGACGGAACGGCCATCATCGTCTCTCACGACCGTGAGTTCCTCGACGGACTGGTCACGAAGGTCTACGAGTTTGGTGGTGGACGAGTCCGTGAGCATCTCGGCGGCATCTATGACTTCCTCCAGGCGAAGAAGATCTCCGACCTCGACCAGTTGGGCACACCGTCCTCGCCCTTTGTGTCGCAGAAGCCTGCGGAGCCTGCAAAACCCGTTGCTGCCAATCCTTCTGCTACCTCCGTCATTCCTGAGGATGCTCTGAAAAAGGCTCTCAGCTATGCCGAGCACAAGGAGCAGCAGAAGCGCCTGAAGCGTGCTGAGAAGGCCGTGAAGGAGTCGGAAGCCAAGATTGAGAAGATGGAGGCCCGTCTGAAGGAACTCGACGATCTGCTGATGATTCCAGAGAATGCTTCCGACATGATGCTCGTCACCGAATACACCACCACCAAGCGTAGCCTCGATGAGGAAATGGAACGTTGGGAACGTCTTAGTGAGGAGTTGGAGGAAACAAGATCCTGATTTTTACTTAATTACTTACGCTCGAAAATATACATAATAATTTGGTGTTTTGCTCGATTTGCACTATCTTTGCACCCGTAAAACTTAAATTAGTATGAAAAGAATCGTAACAATGATGGCAATGGCATCAATTTCCCTGATGACTATGGCACAAGACGGACTGGGATCCGGACTAAATGTGAAGGACTTCAACAAGACAGTTAGTCCTGGTGATGACTTCTATGAGTACGCCTGTGGCGGATGGATGAAGAACAATCCCCTACCCGCAGCCTATTCGCGCTACGGCAGCTTCGACCGTCTGCAGGAAGACAACGACAAACGCATCAACGGCATTCTGGCAGAGTTGCAGAGCAACACCTACGCCAAGGGTACGCTGGAGCAGAAGCTGAGCGACCTTTATAAACTGGCGATGGATTCCGTGCGCCGTAATCAGGAGGGTGTGGCCCCGCTGATGCCCCTGATCAAGAAGCTGGAGGGCGCCAAGACCAACAAGCAGCTGCTGGATATCCAACTGGAACTGGCCCCCTACGGTGAGCAAGAGTTCTTCTTCTGCGGCTTCGGGGCTGATGAGAAGAACGCCACGCAGAACATCCTGAGCATCCATCAGGGTGGCCTCTCGATGGGACAGAAAGAGTATTACCTCGATAACGACAAGGCGACAGCCGACATCCGCGAGGCCTTCAAGAAGCACGTGGTGAAGATGTTCCAGCTCTTCGGGTTCAGCAAGGGTGCTGCCACGAAGAAGATGCAGAACATCATGAATGTGGAGACGGCGCTGGCCAAGGTGTCGAAGTCGCGCACCGAGCTCCGTGACCCTGAAGCCAACTACAACAAGATGACGCTTCAGGAGTTTGAGACGAACTATCCCAACCTGCCGCTGGTGAAGGTGATGAACGCCCAGGGTGTAGATACGAAGTTTCTGCAGGAGATGGTTGTTGGTCAACCCGCCTTCCTCGAAGGCGCCAACAAATTGGTGGCCGGCATCAAGCCTGCTGAGTATCGCGACGTGATGGAGTGGGGCTTCATTTCGGGTGCTGCCAACTATCTGAGCGACGCGACGGTGGCCGAGAGCTTCGACTTCAACGGTCGAGTGCGTTCTGGTCGTAAGGAGAACCACCCGCTCTGGAAGCGCAGCACCAGTCAGGTGGAGCGCGTGATGGGTGAGGCTCTGGGAAAGATTTACGCAGAGAAATATTTCCCCGAGGCTGCCAAGCAGCGCATGATCACCCTCGTGAAGAACCTGCAGATTGCCCTCGGCGAGCGCATCGCCGCCCAGGATTGGATGGACGACTCGACGAAGGTGAATGCCTTGTTGAAGCTGAATACGTTCTATGTGAAGGTAGGCTATCCTGACAAGTGGACGGATATGTCGAAGCTCCAGATTGATCCTGCCAAATCTTATTACGAAAACATGCAGGAGTGTGCCAAGTTCTGGAATGCCTGGAGACTCGACCATACCGTTGGCAAACCCGTTGATCGTGACGACTGGTACATGACGCCCCAGACGGTGAATGCCTACTATAACCCCACGACCAACGAGATCTGCTTCCCCGCTGGTATCCTGCAATATCCATTCTTCGACATGAGTGCCGACGATGCCTTCAACTATGGGGCCATCGGCGTGGTGATCGGTCACGAGATGACTCACGGCTTTGATGACCAGGGACGCCGCTTCGACAAGGAAGGAAATATGCACGACTGGTGGAAGGAAGAAGATGGAAAGAACTTTACAGAACGTACAGACAAGTACGCCGACTTCTTCTCTGCTATCGAGGTGCTGCCCGGCCTGAAGGCCAATGGTCGTCTGACACTTGGTGAGAACCTGGCCGATCATGGAGGTCTGCAGGTGGCTTGGGCAGCCTATAAGAACGCTACGAAGTTCAGTGCGCTGAAGGAGAAGGATGGTTTGACAGCCGACCAGCGTTTCTTCCATGCCTATGCCGGCGTTTGGGCAGGCAATATTACCGATGAGGAAATCCGCAATCGTACGAAGAGCGACCCCCACTCATTGGGTCGTTGGCGCGTGAACGGAGCCCTGCCGCACATCGATGCATGGTATGAAGCCTTTGGCGTGAAAGAGGGTGACAAAATGTTCATTCCGAAGTCTGAACGCCTTGAATTGTGGTAATTTTACCCCGAAATGGATAAAAATGCCGTCGTAAATGTAAATTTACGGCGGTTTTTTTTGTTAGTTTGGTTTTTTTATATATCTTTGCACCTAAGTTAACGCATAACGCCTGAATTGTATGAACGAAGATATTACGCTAAACCCTGGGAAGTCCAGAGAAGGAAACCTGGAAATGCAGCGTCAGGAAATGAGCCTGACGCGTGATACCGATACGGCGTCGCAACAGCAGATGCAGATGCAGTATGCGGGGGGTGTCAAGTGTCCGCATTGTGGGGCTATCAACGATCCGGAGGCTATCTATTGTGGCTCATGTGGCCAGCCGATAGGCAAGACATCCTGTCCGAACTGTGGTGCAGAAGTGGATCCTGATGCCGATTTCTGTGAGTCGTGTCGCAGATATATCAAGACCGACGTTTGTTCTTTCTGTGGAGCCCGGATTTCCAGTCGGGATGCTTTCTGTCCTGAATGTGGCAATCCTCGGGGAGGTATCGTATGTCCGGTCTGTCATACGCTGAACGATTTCGCTTTCTGTAAGCAATGCGGTACGGCTCTGACCGACGAGGCCCGTCAGTTGATAGCGCAGGTCCATGAATTGCCGGAGTTCAAGGAGATGCAGAAGCTGGCATTGGAAATCCAGCAGATGGAACAGACGATTCCTTACACCTCAGAGTATGAAGTGTTGAAGGATCAGCGTAACATCAAATTGCGTGAACGTGTACTGACGCTATTGGCCCAGGATCGCGGGGTAGTCCATCCTGTGATTAAGGAGGCCGAGAACCGTCGAATGACCAAGGAGGAATATAATGCCAAGAAGAAGGACCGTCTCAAGATGATTTCGGCCCTTCTTGACAAGATGGCGCAGAAGCCCCAACCCAAGGCGGCCCAGGTGCGTAACTATGCTATGGCCTGTCGTCCGCAGGGGGTCAGGCTGGCTTGGGAGTGTAACTTCAAGCATGCGCTCCACTCCAGTCCTTGTGGCTGTGCCAAGCCGCAGCTGGGAGGCAAGTGGATCATTCTTGGCAAAGATATAAAAAAGGAAATTAACGACGATATCTAACATGATGACTGAAAGAACGCTGGACTCTACAAAAAGGGGTGATGCTGATTTTGCGATACGGCATGACTACTCCGTTACTTCGATGACTGGTGCCCAACCTGTAGCGCTTGACGGTACGGTACGGTCAGACGGCATGACGCCGCAGGGTGGAGGAGGCAAGAATGAATATTTTATTCTGAAGGGCGTCAACTATCGGAACGTGAATATTCTGAGCGACAACTCTGGAGAGGCGCAGGTGTTTCTCGTGGAGAATAACGGAGAGGAATATGTCCTGAAGATCTATTATCCCAACTTTGATGTCAATAAGAAAATCCTACAGGTAGTCTACAACTTCGGCTTTGAGATGATCGTCAAGGTCTTCGATTATGGTAAGACCTATGTTGACGGAAAGCATCGTTTCTATGAACTGATGGAATACCTGAAGGGAGGCACGTTGTCGGAGTATCGGCTGAATGGTGACATCGACAAGTTCCGTCGTATCGCCTTACAGGGAGCGGCGGCGTTGTCCTATTGCCATGAGTGCAATATCCTCCATAAAGACATCAAACCCAGCAACTTTTTCTTCCGTGACAAGGAACATACGGAACTGGTGCTTGGCGATTTTGGCATCTCGAGCATGCTCGACCAGAATGGCAAGGCTCATAAGACTACCCAGGCCCGTACACCGATTTATGCGGCTCCGGAGATGTATGCCGATGTGATTGACGGTGTGGTGGAGGTCTCTGCTGCTGCCGACTACTATTCGTTGGGTATCACCCTGATGGCCCTGTGGCTTGGGGAGTCGCCCATGAGCTCCAATGAACGGGTGATGATGCGGCAGAAGAATGAAGGTCGGTTGCCCCATATTAACGAACTTCCGGAACGGGTCAGGCTGATTGTACAGGGACTGACCGTTGTGAATCCGGCCAACAGGTGGGGATATGAGCAGGTTGAGGAGTGGTTCCTGGGCGGTTCGCCAAAGGTGGATCTGTCTTCGCCGTTCCTGAAATACAAGAGCTTTATCGTCGATCCGGACAAGAATCTGGTGGCAGACAATATCCACGAATTGATTCCCATGCTCCTCGATAACGAGAAGTTGGCTATCGGCTATCTGTATAACGGACGGATCAGCTCTTGGCTGGAGTCGTGCGGCAACCAGAAACTGAGCACCATCGTGAGGGATATCGTGGTAAACCGTTATCCTGTGGATCAGCGGGCTGGACTCTTGGCGGCTGTCTATGCTATGGAACCCACCTATCCCTACAAGGATGTGAAGGGCAATCTGTGTGACGACGTCCATAGCCTGGCCATCTCCTTGTTGAGCTATCAGAAGGAATATGGCATCCTGTTGACTAATCCGAATGACAGCTTCTTCCTGTATCTGGAGTCTCATACGAAGTGCAATGTGGATCGTATCCGCAGCTATTTCACCGAGACAGATAAAAAGGATGCCCATGTCGCTATTATGCGGACTGCCTTTGAGATAGATCCAGAGATACCCCTACTATCCCGCTACCCGTCATCCTCGCTGAAGGAAATCGTGAAGACCTTTGGAAGAGAGACGCTGACTGCCGACGACTGGCAGTGCCTGACCGACGGGCGGTTGCTGTCGTGGATGTACAGTCATGAAGACAGGATGGCCTGCGAGAGCCTGAGAATCCTGACTCATGGTCAGACACACTCGGAGGCTCTGGCCTATAAGGTGCTTTACAATCTGGACCGTGAGGCGGCATACGACCTGAAGAGTGCATTTACGCCGATGCAGATTGGTGAACATCTCTGTGAACGTCTGAAGGAAGCCCAGTCTCTTAGTGATGAGGAATTCAGGCAGTCTATGAGTGACTTGACGGATCTCGATGGACGGTTCAGCTACTATGCCCAGTTGCATGGCTGGTCGGAAATTCTCAGCGAGTATAACCGTTGCTTCGACATGAAGAGCGATGAGAACCGTGAGCGCATGGGGAACTATGATGAGAAGACGGCTGCTTATCGTTTCTGTCGGATTCTGGGTACCACGCCGGTCTATCTGATGCCCGATGGAACGGTTTATGAGGATGGACGTAACCTGAATGTCCGTAACAATGCCCAAGTCCGTACGGAGATCCGTAATGGTTCCTTCTCCCAGTGGATGTCGGTGTTCTATCATGAGGACCCGTTCGCCGACTTCTCTGAAGAGTATGCCTATGAGCGTGCACTTGAGGAGTGGTTGCTGGCTTTGGGTAAGTTGGATGAGTCACATACCTATTATAAGCGCTTTGTGGATGCTTGTGAGGAAACGAAGGAACGGGTGAAGAATGTCCGTAACAACTGGCAGCGGGCCAAGAGAAGGGAAAACCTGTGGAGGACCGTCTTCTACTCGTTGTGCGGCATCTGGATTCTGTTGGTGCTTTTCATCGGTGTCAAGGACCGCAGCTACCTGCTTGCCCATACAGCACTTTGCATCGGCCTGCCGTTAGGAGGCATGACGGCTATCATTGTTGGCACAAGAGCCTATTTCCGCGGATATGACTTCATGTTCTCATGTCTTTGGGGCGTCCTCGGGGCACTATCGTCCTATATACCTATTTTAATATTAAAGTATTTCGGACAGTCTCATCCGGATCTGTTCAATGTGGCCATCATCCTCATCACGCTGGCCTATATGTTGATTTGTCATCTGACGGACTTCCGCGGTGACCAGAAGGCCGATAGCAAACTCATCTCTGAAGTGCTTGACAACGATGTGAAGTCCACGCTTTTGGAACCGTTGTATTATACCTTCAAGACAAGGTCCTATAAGTTTACGGGTTCCAAGTTCGGATTACTCAATGATGTTACCGACCAGGTGCGCTCCATCAGTGGTGAGAGTGTACTTCATTATGTACTGTGGAGTATCCTGGCTTTGATATTCGTACTTAATTTCATAATCTTCAGCCCTGCTCTGATGAATGTCGGCAACCCGGATTTCAGCAAGATGAAATCTCCCACGGAGGTCATGAGGCAGTTAGAAAAAGACGTAGAATAATGGTATGTGAGAATTGTCATAAGGAAAACCGAAGCGTAGCGAAGTTCTGCAAGTGGTGTGGACAACCTCTTGCCAGTCAGGATTTGTTAGACAGACTGATCGGTCTCGATGAGGTGAAGCGACAGCTGAAGACCATCGTGAACACCTATACCTATCTCCAGTCTCGTAAGGATATCGCAAAAGTCCGGATATCTGTCAATGCGATTATCATTGGTGAGACAGGAACAGGAAAGACGATGCTTGCCGAGATCCTTCGTGACTATTTCTACCAGCAAAAGATTATTGAGAAGCCCAAGCTGACCATGGTCGATGCCGTTGACTATCAGCGATTTGTAGATAAGTGGGATGATAATATCAAGAAGGCCAAGGGGGGCATCCTGTTCTTCGACAATGTGCAGAAGTTGTTGCCCGACAAGTATTCCAATCAGGTAAATCCGCTTGATAAGTTGTTTGTGGAGATGGATAAATGGGAGGATAATCCCATCGTGGTCATCTCGGGTCTGACGAAAGGACTGGAGGATTTCCTGGAGAGTAATCCGGCTGTCCTCAACCGTTTCAAATACACGTTCCGTATTCCCACTCCAGGCTATCACGAGCTGACGGATATCTGTAAACTGAATCTCAAGACAAAGTACGGTATCACGAAATTCTCCGAGGAGGCTGATTACCAACTCTCCCGCTTCTTCAAATACCAGGTCAAGATCAAGGATGAGATGTTCGGTTACGGACATCTGGCCAATAAGACAGCCGAAGATATCTTTACCCATTTCATCAGTCGTGGTGCTGAAGCTGCTCAGGTGGAGAAGGATGATATCCAGGGCTATGTACCCGAAGAGAGAACTGTCGATGATATCCTGAAGGATCTCGATAAGTTCATTGGCATGGACGAAGTGAAGAGTGCTGTCCGGGAGATGGCCTATTCTGTGCAGAACAGTCTCCAGCGGGCAGAACGTGGTCTCGGAGAACAGGAAAAGATGTCGATGCATATCATCCTGACCGGTAATCCGGGAACAGGTAAGACAACGATAGCCCGAAAACTGGGAGAGATCCTGGCATCTGTCGGATATCTTGACAGCGGCCATGTGGTGGAAGTGGACCGTGCGAAGATGGTGAGCCCCTATCAGGGGGAGACACCCAAGGTCGTTGACCGTCTGTGCGACAAGGCGATGGGCGGCATCCTCTTCGTCGATGAGGCCTATACCCTTGCTCCGTTGAACTCTGCCGGAGAGCGTGATAATCAGGGTGCTCAGGCTCTGGAGAAACTGATGAAGCGGATGGAGGATGACCGTGGAAAGTTCGTGGTCATCGCTGCCGGCTACCGGATGGAGATGGAAAATCTCTTCCGTATTAATCCCGGTTTCCGGAGCCGTTTCAATTATTTCCTTGATATTAAGGACTACACGCCTGATCAGTTGTATCAGATCATGCTGGTCTTTGCCAAGGATAAGAAGTACATCTTCTCTGCCGAAGCTGAGGAGTTGACCAGGAAGATGATCACGGAGATGTACAACTCCCGTGACAAGGACTTCGCCAATGGTCGTACCATGCGTTCTCTCTTCGACCAGATCTGTAAGAAGCAGGCTCAACGTCTGCAGGGAGAGAGTATCGCCCAGATGAGCAACGAGGAACTGATGACCATCAAGGTGGAGGATGTTCCATACGAGGCTCCCAAGTCGGTGGATGTCTCTGACTGTCTGGCAAAACTCGACGGTCTGGTAGGACTTGGTGCCGTCAAGAAGGAGGTTGCCAACCTGACGGCTTATCTGAATCTGCAGATCAAACGAGGTGAGACCAATACATTCCAGGGCAAGCATTACGTCTTTACGGGTAATCCCGGTACAGGTAAGACGACGGTTGCCCGTATCATGGCAGATGTCTTCAGAACCTTGGGCATCGTAGCGAAGGGACAGTTGGTGGAAGCCGACCGTTCGAAGCTGGTCTCTGGCTATTCGGGACAGACGGCCATCAAGACCAATCAGCTGGTGGATCAGGCCTTGGGCGGTGTGCTGTTCATCGATGAGGCCTATACCCTGAAGTCGGGTGACAATGATTCCTTCGGCTCAGAAGCCATCGACACGTTGTTGAAACGATTGGAGGACGACCGCGGTAAGTTCATCTGTATCGTGGCCGGTTATACGGATCAGATGCACGACTTTATCGATTCGAACCCCGGACTGAAGAGCCGTTTCACCCAGACCATCCATTTCGATGACTATACGCCCGACGAACTGACGGAGATATTCCTTAATCTGGCAAAGGGCAAGAACTTTACTGTCGACGAGAACACCAATGCAGCTATTCACCGTCAGTTTGAACAGCTTTATCTGCGCCGAGACAAGAACTTTGGTAATGCCCGTGAGGCACGTAGAATCTTCGATGAGGCTGTGGAGCGTCAGAGCCAGCGTCTGATGAAACTGATGAACGATCCGGGCTTCCAGGAAAACGATATGTACAGTCTGACAGCCGAGGATCTGCCGATGGCCCAGGGTGGAACAGCCCGTCCGCTCGACGAGGTGCTCAACGAACTCGACGAGTTTATTGGTATGCGGTCTGTCAAGAACTCTATCCGCCGTCTGGCCGTCCAGAGCATGTTTATGAAGCAGCGTGCTGCCATGGGTGCCGGAAAGGTTCAGCAGATGGCCATGAACTTCGTGCTGACGGGTAATCCTGGAACAGGTAAGACCAGTATTGCGAGGAAGATGGGTGAGATTCTCCAGGCAATGGATATCCTGCCTACCTCCAGGGTCTTGGAGGTGAGCCGTGCCACCTTGGTGGGTAAGTATATGGGCGAGACACCGAAGATCGTCAATAGTATGTGTGACAAGGCCATGGGTGGCATCCTGTTCATCGACGAGGCCTACACGCTCAGCGAGGGTAGTGACCAGTATGGCAAGGAGGCTATCGACACGCTGATGAAACGAATGGAGGACGACCGTGGTAAGTTTGTGGTGATAGCTGCCGGCTACAAGGATCAGATGGAGGTCTTCCTCCAGATGAATCCGGGTCTGGCGAGCCGTTTCACACACAAGCTCCATATCGATGACTATAATGAGGATGAGTTGCTGTCCATTCTCAAACAGATGGCACAGAAGGAGAACTATACGCTCTCACCGACGGCAGAATACAAGGCTCTGGATACCATCTACAAGATGGTGCTTGTCAAGGATGAGTCATGGGGTAATGCCCGTGAGATGAGGAACCTGCTCGACACGACGATCCAGAAACTTTCCGTCAGGGTATCGCAGATGCCGGCCGATCAGGTGACCAAGGAAACCTACCAGCTTATCCTGCCTGAAGATATATAGAATAGGGTATAATAGATAATCGTAAGTATATATGATAATTTGTCCTACTTGCCGAGAAGAAATAGACAACGATTCCCGTTATTGCGACCAATGTGGTCAGGCCTTATTGTATTGTAATCAGTGTGGCCGGGTGGGAGTTGGACGGCGCTGTACATACTGCGGAGGTCTGATGGTGGCGCCTGGTGGAGATCAACAGTCGGATGCCAACGGCTTAGCCTCGATTTCGGGACTATCCACCTATGGGTCTCTCAGGAATGGCGTTTCCCAGTCAGGGCAACAGGAAAGTATGCCTGTGCTGACTTTGTCAAACGACAACCTGAATATCAAGATTGTCGCTATGAACGGGGCTATTATCGGTCGTCGGAAAGGACCATACACGCAGTTCTTTGAGAAACAAGCGTATGTATCTGGTGTGCATGCCCAGTTGAAATATAATCCTGGCATGGGCTGGTGTGTGACGGACAAACACTCGTCGAACGGCACGAGTCTGAACCAGCGGCAGATACAACCTGATGTGGATATGACATTGAACAACGGGGATATCCTCACGATAGCCAATATCAATCTGCAGGTAAAAATCAGAAAGTAACAAATGATAGAATTAGATATTTCGGCAGCCAGTAGAATTGGCTGCGTGAGAAGTCAGAATGAAGACATGATACTGGTGAATAACCAGTTTCTCCGTGAAGACAGTTACAAGACCAATGTCGTTTTAGGCAGTGAAGACCGTTATTTGATAGCGGTCGCTGATGGAATGGGAGGTCATAACAGAGGTGATGTGGCCAGTAGCGACACGCTCAAGAACCTGCATTATTTTTTTCATGACATTCCTGCCACTTTAAGCGCAGGTGACTTTAATGAGGCCATCGTAGGCTGGCTTGACTCGATCAATAACTATATAGTATCCAAAGGCCGGGCCGATGAACAGTATAAGGGGATGGGCACAACGCTCGTCGGTATATCTTATTATAATGGGGATATTTATTCGATGAATTGTGGTGACAGCCGACTGTACCGTCATCGAAACGGTCAGTTGGTGCAACTGACGACAGACCATTCCCTGAGCAACATGCTTGGAACGGAGAAGCATTCGAGCATTATCACTAATTGCATTGGCGGTGGCTGTCATTCTTCCTACATCGACATGGTTCAGATGACGCATGATGTGCAAAAGGGAGATATCTACATGCTTTGCAGCGACGGGTTGACAGATATGGTGTCTGATCCTCGTCTTTGTAAATTGTTAGGAAACGGTGCCGATGCCGATGCGCTTTGTGAGGCTGCCATAGAGGCAGGCGGTATCGATAATGTATCCTGTTGTGTGATAAGAATAAAGTAGTTAAAGAAGTGATAGTAGTTAAAGAAGAAAGATGCCATTAAGATTACCCGATAAACTTCCTGCCATAGACCTATTGAAGCACGAGAATATTTTCGTGATGGACGATACCCGGGCCCACTCGCAGGACATCCGTCCGTTGAAAATAGTGATCCTTAATCTCATGCCGCTGAAGATAACGACGGAGACAGACCTGATTCGTCTGCTCTCCAATACTCCCTTGCAGTTGGATATCAGTTTCATGAAACTGAAGAGCCATACGCCGAAGAACACGCCTATTGAACACATGATGATGTTCTACCGTGACTTTGCCGAGATGCGTCATGAGAAATACGACGGTATGATCGTCACTGGTGCTCCTGTCGAGCAGTTAGAGTTTGAGGAGGTGGGATATTGGGATGAGATTACCGATATCTTCAAGTGGGCAAAGACTCACGTCACCAGTACCTTATATATCTGTTGGGCTGCCCTGGCCGGACTCTATTTCCATTACGGTGTACCCAAGTACCCGCTGCCGATGAAGATGTTTGGTATCTTCCCGCAGAAACCCCTGGATCCGAAATTACCCATCTTCCGAGGCTTCGACGATGAGTTCATGATGCCCCACAGCCGTCATACGGAAATCCGTCGGGAAGATATCCTTGCCAATCCAGAGCTGACTCTTATAGCCGAGTCGGAGGACAGCGGTGTCAGCATTGTGATGGCCCGTGGCGGTCGTGAGTTCTTCATTACCGGACATCTGGAGTATGCGCCGAACACGCTCGACAATGAATACAAACGTGACAAGGATATCCGTAAGGATGTGGCACCTCCGCAGCATTATTACAAGAATGACAATCCGGATAATCCGCCGCTGGTGACATGGCGCTCTCATGCCAACCTGTTCTACACGAACTGGGTGAACTACTACGTCTATCAGGAGACACCGTATAATATTGATGACATCACTTGAACTGTTGGCTCCTGCCAAGAACCTGGAGTGCGGTATGGCGGCTATCGACCATGGTGCCGATGCTGTCTATATCGGAGCCCCGCGCTTTGGGGCGCGTTCTGCGGCAGGCAACAGTATTGAGGATATCCGGCAACTCTGTGAGTATGCCCATCCATTTGGCGTGAAGGTCTATGTGACGGTCAACACCATTCTTTATGACGATGAACTCGACGACACCCGTCGGTTGTTGCAAGATCTGCAGAGGGTAGGTGTCGATGCCATCCTCGTTCAGGATATGGCAATATGGGAAATGAGTAATCATAATTCTCAATTCTCAATTCTCAATTCTCAATTAAATTTTCACGCCTCCACCCAGACAGACAATCGTACGCCGGAGAAGGTGCGCTGGTTGCGGGACTTAGGCTTCTCCCGTGTCGTTCTGGCCCGTGAACTCTCTGTCGAGGAGATCGCGGAGATTCATCGTGAGGTGCCTGATGTCGAACTGGAGGTGTTCGTGCATGGCGCTCTCTGTGTCAGCTATTCTGGCATCTGCTATGCTTCCCAGCATTGTTTTGGCCGTAGTGCTAACAGAGGAGCATGTGCTCAGTTCTGCCGGATGAAGTTCTCGTTGGTCGACAGCGAGGGTAGGGAGGTGGAGCACGACCGTTACCTGCTGTCATTGAAGGATATGAACCAGAGCGACCACCTGGAAGAATTGATTGAGGCTGGTGCAACGTCGTTCAAGATAGAAGGTCGTCTGAAGGATGTCAGCTACGTGAAGAATGTCACAGCCGCTTATAGCCAACGGCTTAACGAAGTCATCCGTCGCTACCCTGACAAGTACCGTCGTAGTTCGCTGGGTGAGTGTCGCTATACCTTTACCCCAGACCTGCGGAAGACCTTCAATCGCGGTTATACTACCTATTTCCTGCATGGTCGTCAGCCAGATATCGCTTCCTTCGATACGCCGAAGGCTATTGGTGAGTTTGTGGGCACGGTAAAGGAACTGCGTGGCGACTCATTCAATGTGGCGGGTGTCGCAAGCTTTGCCAACGGCGACGGTCTCTGTTTTTTCCGTCCTCACACCTCTGAACTCGTAGGTTTCCGGGCCAACCGTGTTCAGGGTAACCGCATCTGGCCCTATCGCTTACCTGACGGTCTTCGTCCTGGTGTTCGCCTCTATCGCAACAACGATCAGGAATTTGAACGGTTGTTGTCGAAGCCAAGTGCAGAGCGTCGTATACCCATCTGTCTTGCCCTCCGTGCCGTCGACGATGGTTTCGAGCTCTCTCTGAATCAGGGGGACTGTCCCCTGTGTGCGGAGTTTACGAAGCACATGGGGACTGTCCCCATGATTCACTTCCGCGCTGATCATATCCCGGCCCAGAAGCCCCCTCATGAGAATATCATCCGTCAGTTGTCGAAATTGGGCGATACTATCTATACCTGTTCTGCTGTCGATATCCCCGATGATTTCAACTACTTCATCCCCAACAGCGTCCTCTCAGAGATGCGTCGCACTTTAGTAGAGCTAATGGATAATGTACAATGGATAATGGATAAATCTAGCTCGAAAGTGTCTTCGGATAATTATCCATTATCCATTGTACATTATCCATTTGATTACCTCTATAATATCTCCAACCGCCTCTCCCGGCAGTTTTATGGTGCCAAGGAATTGTCTGCCTACGAACTGAAGGGTGGCGATGGACCCATCATGCAGTGTCGCCATTGCATCCGTTACGCTTTGGGCTATTGCGTCCGTCATGGTGGTCAGCGTCCTACGTGGCATGAACCTCTCTCACTCGTCTTAGGCGACGGCCGTCGCTTCCGTTTGGAGTTTGATTGTAAAAACTGTCAGATGAACGTTTATGCGTCGTAGATATTCACCTTTTTACCTTTTCACCTTTTTACTTTTCCTGACAGCGTGTTATAACCGAGGTCCCATCACCCCTGATGCCTGGAACCTGACGGAGCAACAGCTCGACTCCATTTCATTCTACACCACCCACCACTATACCCAGAACTACAACTTCGTCGTGACAGGCGACTCCCTGGTGGTCGTTGCCCAAGAGCCTGGAGCTATGGCTGTGCCCGAGGTCGTAAGTATCGAGATTGAGTCTATAGGTGAAGAGAAGCAGAAGGACTCCATCACGCTTCGAAAGAACGAGCGCATAGTGGTGGCCGATATCATGACCGTCCCCTCCGACACCATCGACTCTGTCTGGGTGAAGGTAGCGCGCGACCAGCTCACCTTCGGCTGGATCCATGAGAAAGAACTGCTGGCAAAGGTCTCGCCTGATGATCCTATCAGCCAGTTTATTGACCTCTTCTCCAATGTCCATCTGCTGGTTTTCCTGGCCTTCTGCGTAGTGGTTGTAGCGGCTTATGGTGTGCGTCGCTTGATGCGGAGAGGGGCAAAGATCGTGCATTTCAATGACATCCCTTCATTCTATCCGACGACCCTCTGTCTGCTGGTGGCTTCTTCGGCCGTGCTTTACAGCTCCATCCAACTTTTCGGCCCAGAGTCGTGGCGTCATTTCTACTACCATCCCTCGCTCAACCCCTTCGGCATGCCGCTTCATCTGGGACTGTTCGTTTCCTCCGTCTGGGCCATCATCATCGTAGCCATCGCCACCGTCGACGATGTGACGAAGCATCTTCCCCTGGGCAGTGCCATCCTCTACCTCGGAGGCCTCACTGCCGTCTGTGCCGTTGATTACGTCATCTTCAGCATCACCACCTTATATTATATAGGCTACCCCCTCCTGATCGCCTACTTCATCTTCGCCCTCCGCCGCCTCTCCCTTCAGGACAGCATCTGAAGTAGATCGTTTGATTCACCACAGCCAGTCTTCCTCCTGCGCCTTCTTCAACGAAAGATCAAGGAAAGATCAAGGGGACATTGATCTTCAGAAATTCCGAGGCGATTGCCATTAATACCGTCTTCTGCTTTTCAGTAAGCGAGGCGTAACGGTCTTCGAATGTAAAGCGTTTGGAGTCAACCAAGTGGTTCAAAATCTGGCTGTAAGCCTCCTATCCACATACTTTCCTATCACAAATGGATTACTTAACGACTTCATTTCTTGGCAATTAAGATGATTATGCAAAATTGCATAATGCAAAAATACATAATTTATCTGAACTTTGCGACTTTTCCCTTCTCCTAAAGTCGTGGGCACCTGGGTCATAGCAGCCATCATACCCAAGTATCTCCCCACGACTTCATAGCCCTTGGCGTGGCCATACCCAACGTATTTTTCCGCCGGATGATACCGGCATGAAGGCCCAGAACTCAGCGACAAGACTGCTATTCCTTCTTCAGGTAATCAAACAAATTGATTCTGCCTGTCTCGTTTTCAATATCAAGTAGCGGTACTTTCTCCACCATCCTTGTAACACCAGTATGCTTGTCAACATAAAAATGAACCGTTGCCCCCGTATAACTGCGG
>Ga0247608_10004100_pt1 | contig 16561 bp, 12 predicted proteins | sample 176DNAGHGlowgp2_FD_193490 | JGI IMG/M metagenome (GOLD analysis project Ga0247608, IMG submission 193490) | Sheep rumen microbial communities from Palmerston North, Manawatu-Wanganui, New Zealand - 1766 DNA GHGlow gp2 | ecosystem: Host-associated > Mammals > Digestive system > Stomach > Rumen ... | reverse complement strand
GTGGGGGACGGCTTTAAGAGGATCCGCTTCGGCGTGGGAGACCGCGACGGCCGCATAGATCTTGTCGACCATGTGCTTGGGCATATTCCCAAAGAAGACTGGGATATAATAAAAGAGGGGGTACTAGGTGCGGAAGGCGCAGTAAAATGCTGGATAACAGCAGACTTTGCCACCGCTCAGAATCAATACAATCGAAAGAAGAACGGGTGATATGTCATTATTCAAATGGCCCGTATTTGATACGGGCATTTTCGGTGATGCGAAGGATTCCCTTAAAAAGGGAGTCACGCCGCTGCTTATAGGCGGGTGCATCACATCTCAGAAGGCACATCTCTTAAGCGAGCTGGGAAAGGACTTTTCCCGGCTTTTGGTCGTGGCAAAAGACGATCTTGCCGCAAAAGAGCTTTACGACGATCTTTCGTCACTTATGGATGATGTATCCTTCTATCCCGCAAAGGACCTGATCTTTTATCAGGCCGACTTGACAGGAGGCTACCAGGCAGGGCAAAGGATCATGGTCATGAAAAAGCTCTGCGAAGGCGGGGGCAAAGTCATAGTTACGGCAATAAACGGCCTTATGAACGTGCTCCCGGATTTTGAGGAGTGGAAGAATGCCGCATTCGAGCTTTCTATCGGCGCGACCGTAATGGAAAAAGCGATCTCCAAAAAGCTTGTGGAGATGGGATATACAAAAAGAGCCGCAGCCTCATCACCGGGCGAATTTGCCGTCCGCGGAGACATCATGGATATCTACCCCTATACGGATGATAACCCTGTCAGGATAGAATTCTTTGGCGACGAGATAGACAACCTTCGTGAATTTGACGCGGAGAGCCAAAGGACCATAAGACAGCTTGACAGCGCAAAGATATATCCGGCCTGCGAATTCCTTTTAAGTGACGAGAGGAAGAGAGCGGGCCTTAAAGCCATGGAAAAGGAGTACCTTGACAGGTACGAGTCCTTTAAAAGTGCGGGTAATTATGATGCGGCCCTGAATCTTAAGGCGTCCGCGGGCCTTGTAATAGAACAGCTTAAAAGCGATATCGTTCCGGGAAACCTTTACAGCTATCTCCCCTATTTTGACAGCCGCTCGGGCAGCCTTCTTGACGCGTTTAAGGGTGAAGGAACCCTTATAGTACTTGATGACCATGCCGAATGCAGCGAAAAGGGCAGGGCCGTATACGAAGAATGGGAAGAATCCTGCACGAACAGGCTTGAAAAGGGATATATGCTGTCGAAGCAGAAAAAGGCCCTTATTTCCGACAGCAAGATATGGACTGCCATAAAAAAACAGCAGATACTCATGCTTTCGGGGGCTTTTTCAAAAACAGAAGGAATAAAGCCCGCAAAGAGCTTTAACCTTTCCGTTACGGGCGTGGCTTCATATAAAAATGATCTGGGGCTTTTGACATCGGACCTTAAAAAGTGGAAAAAGTCGAAAAAATCGGTCGTTCTGCTATACCAGTCAAGATCGCGTGCGCAGAGAATGGCGGATATTTTGTACGACGAAGAGGTGGGCGCCGTCTACGCCGAAAAGGGTGAAGGTACCGCGCTTCCCGGGCAGACCCTCATCACATGCGGAAGACTTAAAAGCGGCTTTAATTACGGCCTTTACGGTCTTATTGTCCTTACAGAGACCGATGTTTCGGGCGCGCAGGCAAAAAAGAGAAAAAAGCACGGGATAAAGGGCAACGCCATATCATCCCTTGCGGACCTTAAATTCGGCGACTATGTCGTGCACGAAACATACGGCCTCGGAATCTACAGGGGAATAGAAAAAAAGATAGAGGGCCGAATTGCGAGAGATTACATAAGAGTAGAATACGGGGACAATTCAAGTCTCTATGTCCCCGCGATGCAGTTCGAATACATACAGAAATATGCATCTTCCGATAAAGAAAACGTAAAGCTTTCAAAGCTCTACGGGAACGAATGGAAGAATACCAAAAACAGGGTCCTTAAGGCTGTGGGAGAGATCGCCCAGGAGCTTGTGGATCTCTATGCCGTAAGAAGCGAGAAAAAGGGTCATGCCTTTGCAAAGGATACCCTGTGGCAGAAGGAATTTGAAGAAAGCTTTCCTTTCGATGAGACCGAGGATCAGCTTCAGGCCATAAACGAAGTTAAGCGTGATATGGAAAGTGACCGCATAATGGACAGGCTGATATGCGGTGATGTGGGCTTTGGAAAGACCGAGATCGCCCTCCGCGCAGCCTTTAAGGCCGTTCAGGACGGAAAGCAGGTCGTATTCCTTGTGCCGACCACGATACTTTGCCAGCAGCATTACAACACCTTTGCGTCAAGGCTTGCGGATTACCCCGTAAGAGTGGATATGCTGAGCCGCTTCTGCACTCCTTCGCAGGTGAATAGTACACTTAAAGATGCCGCTGCGGGCAAGGTAGACATACTCATAGGCACACACCGCGTTCTTTCAAAGGACGTAGTGCTGAAAAACCTTGGTCTTCTTATCATAGATGAGGAACAGCGTTTCGGCGTTACGCATAAAGAGAGAATAAAGCAGCTTAAAAAGGATGTGGATGTGCTGACCCTTACGGCAACGCCCATCCCAAGGACCCTTCATATGTCCCTTATCGGGGTGAGGGACCTTTCCACCCTGACACAGCCGCCCCAGGAGAGAGTGCCCATCCAGACCTATGTTTCAGAATACACGGACGAGCTGGTAAGAGAGGCAATAAAAAGGGAGACATCCCGCGGCGGACAGGTCTACTATGTTTATAACCGCGTTATAAATATCGCCGCGGAAACGGAGGCCTTAAGAGAGCTTCTTCCGGGCATAAATATCGAGTTTGCCCACGGACAGATGAGTGAAAGACAGCTTGAAAAGATAATGATGTCCTTTATTGCGGGCGAGATAGATGTGCTTGTTTCCACGACCATCATAGAGACGGGCCTTGACATACCCAATGTAAACACCATAATAATCCGGAATGCCGAAAGATTCGGGCTTTCACAGCTTTACCAGCTTAGAGGAAGAGTCGGAAGGTCGAGCCGCACAGCCTATGCATTCATACTCTATAACAGGCAGGACAGCCTTTCGGACATCGCAAAGCAGAGACTCGAGGCCATAAGACAGTTCACCGAGCTTGGAAGCGGCATAAAGATAGCCAAAGAGGACCTTGAGATAAGGGGCGCAGGAAACCTTCTCGGTACAAAGCAGCACGGACATCTTGAGGCTGTGGGCTACGACCTTTACTGCAAGATGTTAAACGAGGCCGTGCTTAGGCTTAAGGGTGAAATAGAAGAGACCGAAGAGAGACCTGTAAAGATAAACATTGCACTTGACGCATTTCTACCCAAAGAATACATTGCGGGCGAAGGCCTTATGCTTGACTGCTATAAAAGGATCATGGCTATTGCGGGCGAGGATGATTACCGCGATATGCAGGATGAACTTACGGACAGATTCGGGAATATGCCCCCCGAGGCCGAAAACCTTTTGTTTGTGGCATGGATGAAGGCCTGGGCAAGGGACTGCGGCATAGAAGAGGTTACGGTTAAGGATAACGAGATAAGGCTTACATTTTCCGAAAGGGCGCCCATAGATCCATCCGGGATCCAGACGCTTCTTGACAGACACAAAGGATGCCTTTCCATAGTCACAAAACCGGCCGTTACCTTTGTATACACTGCACGGCGAAGTACCCCAGGTAAGCGCGCAGATATGAACGAAATGCTGAAAACGCTCCTTGGAGAGATAAAAATGTTGCTAGTTAGGGAAAAAAGTGGTATAGTGTCTTAGATTATGGGAAGCTATATTCTTTTAACAGAAAGGGAAATAAATCATGAGATCAAACAAAAAGATGCTTGCGGCATCAATGTCTGCACTGCTTGCTGCAGGTGCTCTTACCGGATGCTATACAAAAGTAAAACCCGAAGATTATGCAAATACCGTCGTTGCGACATACGGCGATGAAAAGGTAATGCTCGACGAGGCAAACTACTATGTGAAGATGTATCAGGCAACAAACGACGCCTATTTCACATACTACAGCTATTTCTACGGCTACAAAACCATCAAGGATATGTACGATTCGGTGGCTGACGAAAAGACCGGAAAGACAATGTGGGACAACATGAAGCAAAATGCCATGGCGACCCTTTATCAGACATATGTGCTTGCAAGCCATGCAAGTGAGTACGGCGTATCCTTAAGCGATGAGGACAATAAGAAGATCGATGAAAACGTAAAGGATTTCTTCGAGGAAGGCGACAATGGTATTAGAGAGGCCATTAATATTTCCGAAGATCACCTTCGTGAGGTATTAAAGCGAAACGCGCTTGCCGTAAGAGTGCATGAATACCTTGTCAAAGACATAGATACCACGGTCAACGAAGAGGATTACCGTCACACGCTTGTTTCATACATCAAGGTGACTGAGGCTGAAAAGAAGACAGAGGAAGAGACGACCGCCGAGGGCGAGACAAGTGCAGAGGAAGAGACTACCGCTGCCGCAGAAGAAGAGAAGACAGTGGATCTTAAGGCTGCAGCCGAAAAGATAAAGACCGAATGGGAAGACGAGCTTAAAGAGCATGATAAGTATTCGGATGCGGCAAACCATGTAGTCGAGAATTACAAGGAAAACACCGAAGTGGCCGCTGCGTTTACAGATAATACAAATTATGCAAAACCCACTGCATCAGATGACGGAACGGTTGCAGAGTCACTTCAGAAGTACTGCTGGAACGAGCTTAAGACAGGCGATTTCGGAATATATGAAGATTCTTCCGCAAAAGCGACCTACGTTGTTTACTGCGTAAATGACAACGAGGAAAGCGGCAAGAAGACCGACATCGACAAAGAGCTTGATTCAAGACGCACAAAGATGTTTGAGGAAAAGTATCCCGAGATAGTTAAAAACAGCCCTTCATGGAACGTAAAGGAAAGGATCTATTCGCAGATCAAGTATACCGAGATCGAATACGAGACCGAAGAGCCCACCACAACGGCCGAGGCTACAACAGCCGGAGCAGAGTCTGCTTCCGAAACAGAGACAGAGTCTAAAGCAGAAACAGAGACAGATACCGAAGCTGAGACTGCCGAAGAAGTGACGGATCCGGCCGCTGAAACAGTAGAAGAAACAACAGAAGAGACAGCCGAAGAGGCTCCTGTATCAGAAGCGCCCGTAAACGAAGAACCTGCTCCCGTAGAATAAACTGCGGAGGGTCAAGATATTGCCTTTCATGCAGACGAGAAATGCATGGGGCGGAAAGTGAGATAAAAAAATGTATCGTAAAGTATCGACAGATCTGAATTTCGTTGAAAGAGAAAACGCGGTGGAAAAATTCTGGCGTGACGAAAAGATCTTTGAAAAGAGCATGCAGGAGAGGGCTGACGGTCCGCAGTATATGTTCTATGACGGCCCGCCCACGGCAAACGGAAAGCCGCACATCGGCCACGTGCTGACAAGGACCATCAAGGACATGATCCCCAGATACCGCACCATGAAGGGCTATGAAGTGCCCAGAAAGGCCGGCTGGGATACGCACGGACTGCCCGTAGAGCTTGAGGTGGAAAAAGAACTCGGGCTTGACGGAAAAGAGCAGATCGAACAGTATGGTCTCGAACCTTTCATCAAAAAATGCAAGGAAAATGTCTGGAAATACAAGGGCATGTGGGAGGAATTCTCCTACAAGGTCGGCTTCTGGGCCGACATGGATGACCCCTATGTCACCTACTACGATTCCTTCATCGAATCCGAATGGTGGGCATTAAAGCAGATATGGGACAAGAAGCTTTTGTATAAAGGCTTTAAGATCGTTCCCTACTGCCCCAGATGCGGAACTCCCCTTTCAAGCCACGAGGTAGCTCAGGGCTATAAGGATATCAAGGAACGCTCCGCAATAGCAAGGTTTAAGGTAAAGGATGAGGATGCTTACATCCTTGCATGGACGACAACGCCCTGGACACTTCCCTCAAACGTAGCTCTCTGCGTAAACCCTGTTGAAAGCTATGTAAAGGTAAAGACCGCCGACGGATACACATATTATCTGGCAGAAGCGCTTTGCGAAAAGGTTCTCGGCGCAGAGCCCACCGCTCCCTACGAGATAGTTGAAAGATATACAGGAAAAGATCTTGAATATAAGGAATACGAGCCCTTGTTTGAGTGCACCGGCGTTAAGGCAAAGGCACTCGGCAAAAAAGCATTCTACGTTGTATGCGACGAATACGTAACCATGGAAGACGGTACCGGCGTTGTTCACAACGCACCCGCTTTCGGTGAAGACGACTACAGAGTCTGCACAGGCTACGATCTTCCCTTCGTACAGTTTGTTGATACAAAGGGCAACATGACTGCAGATACACCTTTTGCAGGACTCTTTGTAAAGAAAGCCGATCCGGTGATCCTTAAGGATCTTGATGCGAGAGGACTTTTGTTCGACGCTCCCAAGTTCGAGCACAGCTACCCTCACTGCTGGAGATGTGACACACCTCTCATCTACTATGCAAGAGAGTCGTGGTTCATAAAGATGACAGCGGTAAGGGATGACCTTATAAAGAACAATGCGACCATCAACTGGATCCCGCAGTCCATAGGCGAAGGCCGCTTCGGCGACTGGCTCAAGAACGTTCAGGACTGGGGCGTTTCAAGAAACAGATACTGGGGAACCCCTTTAAATGTCTGGGAATGCGAATGCGGCCATCAGCTGGCCATAGGCAGCAAGGAAGAGTTAAAGTCTTTAAGCCCCGATTATCCGGCAGAAGGCGTTGAGCTTCACAGACCGTATATCGACAAAGTGCATGTTACCTGCCCCAAGTGCGGCAAGCTCATGCAGAGAGTTCCCGAAGTCATCGACTGCTGGTTCGATTCGGGTTCGATGCCTTTCGCGCAGTATCACTATCCTTTTGAGAACAAGGAGCTTTTCGAAAAGCACTTCCCCGCAGATTTCATAAGCGAGGCTGTGGATCAGACAAGAGGCTGGTTCTATTCCCTCCTTGCCATCTCAACGCTTATCTTCAACAAGGCGCCTTATAAGAACGTTATCGTGCTCGGCCATGTCCAGGACAAGGACGGCCAGAAGATGAGTAAGTCGAAGGGCAATGCGGTAGATCCTATGCAGGCCCTTACGACTCATGGCGCAGATGCGGTAAGATGGTATTTTTATTCCAACTCCGCACCCTGGCTTCCCAACCGTTTCCATGACAAGGCAGTCACAGAAGGTGCCAGAAAGTTCATGGGAACACTTTGGAACACATATGCATTCTTTGTGCTTTACGCAAATATAGATGAGTTCGACCCCACAAAATATTCGCTTGAATACGATAAGCTTTCCGTCATGGACAGATGGCTTCTTTCAAGGCTCAATACGGTAATAAAGACGGTCGATTCGAATCTTGAGAATTACAAGATCACCGAGACAACAAAGGTGCTTCAGGACTTTGTGGACGACCTTTCAAACTGGTATGTAAGACGATGCCGCGAAAGATACTGGGCAAAAGGCATGGAGCAGGATAAGATCAATGCCTACATGACCCTTTACACTGCGCTTGTTGATCTTTGCAAGATCTCGGCGCCTATGATACCATTCATAACAGAGGATATCTATCAGAACCTTGTAAGGTCTGTTGACAGCACCGCACCCGAAAGCATCCATCTTTGCATGTTCCCCGCATATGATGAAAAACTCATAGATGCTGAGCTTGAAAAGGACATGGACCTTGTACTTAAGTGCGTGGTCTTAGGACGTGCCGCAAGAAACGGAGCAAACCTAAAGAACAGGCAGCCCCTTTCACGCATGTTCGTAAAGGCACCCTTTGTTCTTCCCGATTACTTTGCGCAGATCATCAAGGAAGAACTGAATGTAAAAGAGATCGAGTTTACGGATGATGTAAGGGCGTTCACTACCTATACATTCAAGCCCCAGCTTCGCACCGTCGGCCCCAAATTCGGAAAGCAGCTCGGCTTCATAAAGGAAAAGCTTTCATCGATCGACGGCAACCTTGCCATGGATGAGCTTAAGGCGACCGGCCTTTTGAAGCTTTCCGAGGATGTTGCGCTTGCAGAAGAGGATCTTCTTATCGAAATGCATCAGCAGGAAGGCTATGCTTCAGAAAGCAACGGCGATGTTACGGTGGTCCTTGACGGTAATCTGACGGAAGAGCTTATCGAGGAAGGCTTTGTGCGTGAGCTCATATCCAAGATACAGACCGGACGAAAGGACGCCGGATTTGAGGTAACAGACCACATATTCTTAAGTGTTTCCGGAAATGACAGGATAGCAGATATCGTATCGAAAAATGCCGATGAGATCTGCAGGATCTGCCTTGTGGACGGAATAACCGGCGAGGCATATGAAGAAAGCAAGGACTGGAACATCAACGGCGAAGATGTAAAGATCGGCGTAAAGAAAGTCTGAGGAATGAATTATAGGAGGTAGATATATGGCAATCAAATTTGACAAGGATGAATTCAAAAAGAACGTAAAGACCAATGTAAAGAATCTTTACAGAAGAAATCTCGATGAGGCAACGCCTCAGCAGATCTTTCAGGCGGTGGCATATTCCGTTAAGGACTATATCATCGACGAATGGATCGCTACCCAGAAGGTAATGGAAAAGGAAGACCCCAAGACAGTTTATTATCTTTCGATGGAATTCCTTATGGGACGTGCCCTCGGAAACAACATAATAAACCTTTGCGCATGGGATGAGATAAAGGGGGCTCTCGATGAGATGGGCCTTGATCTCAATGCCATCGAAGATCAGGAGCCCGATGCGGCTCTTGGAAACGGAGGTCTCGGACGTCTTGCGGCATGCTTCCTTGATTCACTTGCAACACTCGGCTATCCGGCATATGGTGCAGGTATCCGTTATAAGTACGGAATGTTCGCACAGAAGATCGAGGACGGATATCAGGTAGAGGTTCCGGACAACTGGTTAAAGCACGGCAATCCTTTCGAGCTTCGCCGTCCCGAATATGCGTGCGAAGTAAAATTCGGCGGTTACACAAGAGTTGAAAGAGATCCCATGACAGGAAGAGATCACTTCTTTCAAGAAGGATATCAGTCGGTTCGCGCCATCCCCTATGATCTTCCGATCGTCGGATACGGCAACAACGTTATCAACTCACTCAGAATCTGGGATGCAGAGCCCATAAACGTATTCAGCCTTGACGATTTTGACAAAGGTGATTACCGCAAGGCCGTAGAGCAGGAGAACCTTGCAAAGAACCTTGTAGAGGTTCTCTACCCCAATGACAATCACTATGCGGGTAAAGAGCTAAGACTCAAGCAGCAGTACTTCTTCATTTCCGCTACCATTCAGACACTTGTAAAGAAGTATAAGGATGCACATAACGGTGATGTAAGAAAGCTCTACGAAAAAGTCACCATCCAGATGAACGATACACATCCTTCGATGTCTGTTGCCGAACTCATGAGAATACTCATGGACGAAGAGCAGCTCACATGGGATGAGGCATGGGATATCACGACAAAGACCTGCGCATACACGAACCATACAATAATGAGCGAAGCTCTTGAAAAGTGGCCCATCGAGCTCTTCTCAAGACTTCTTCCCAGGATCTATCAGATCGTGGAAGAGATCAACAGAAGGTTCATCCTTGACATCCAGGCCAAGTATCCGGGAAACAACGAAAAGATCCGCAAGATGGCCATTGTCTACGACGGACAGGTAAAGATGGCTCACCTTGCCATCGTCGGCGGATACTCCGTAAATGGAGTTGCAAGACTTCACACAGAGATCTTAAAGAAGCAGGAGCTTCGTGATTTCTACGAGATGTTCCCTGACAAGTTCAACAACAAGACAAACGGTATCACGCAGCGTCGTTTCCTTAAGCATGCGAACCCGCTTCTTGCAGATTGGGTAACAGCTCATATCGGCGACGACTGGGTAACAGACCTTTCAAAGATCAGCGGCCTCAAGATCTATGCCGATGACGAAAAGGCTCAGAAAGAGTTCATGAACATCAAGTATCAGAACAAGGTCGCTCTGGCTAAATACATCAAGGAAAACAACGGCATTGAAGTTAACCCCAGATCCATCTTTGATGTTCAGGTAAAGAGACTTCACGAGTACAAGAGACAGCTTCTTAACATCCTTCATGTAATGTATCTCTACAATATGATAAAGGATAACCCGAGCATGGAGTTCTATCCCAGAACATTCATCTTCGGCGCAAAGGCTGCCGCAGGCTACCGCCTTGCAAAGCTTACCATCAAGCTTATCAATAACGTTGCAAACGTTATCAACAACGATAAGTCCATCGGCGGCAAGATAAAGGTCGTATTCATCGAAAACTACCGCGTTTCAAACGCAGAAAAGATCTTTGCAGCTGCAGACGTTTCAGAGCAGATCTCAACAGCTTCCAAGGAAGCTTCCGGTACAGGTAACATGAAGTTCATGCTCAACGGTGCCATCACTCTTGGAACAATGGACGGCGCAAACGTCGAGATAGTTGAAGAAGTCGGCGCAGAAAACGCAGTCATCTTCGGACTTTCTGCAGACGAAGTCATCAAATACGAGAACGAGGGCGGCTACAACCCCATGGATATCTTCAACAACGATACCGAGATCCGCCGCGTACTTATGCAGCTCATAAACGGCTTCTATGCCCCCAACGACCCCGAAATGTTCAGGGATCTTTACAACTCGCTTCTTAACACATATGTTACTTCAAAGGCTGACACATACTTCATCTTAAAAGACTTCAATTCCTACCACGAAGCACAGATGAAGATCGAAAAGATGTACCGCGACGAAGCTGGCTGGGCTAAGAGCGCCATCTTAAACGTCGGCAGCTCCGGCAAGTTCTCATCAGACCGTACCATTCAGGAATATGTCGATGACATCTGGCATCTTGACAAGATCACGGTCGATATGGACGAATAATTATCATTTTTCTGTTTTTCAAAAGTTCTTACTACCGGGTAAGGGGCTCTGCCCCTTACCCGGTATAACAATTCTTTTTTCTTCGCCCGCCAAAAGGCGCGGTTCCCGCCCCTTTTGGATATGCGGCACAATTCACACACTAAGACTTGTTTTTTCGCGTAGGCTTTGCCCGCTGTTTGGGGATTTTCATACCCTTTTGGGGAAAAAGCAAGTTGGGGTATGCCAATCCGGGAGGCAAGGTCATACCCAAAAGGTGAAAAAGCAAGTTGGGGTATGCCAATCCGGGAGGCAAGGTCATACCCAAAGGGTGAAAAAGCAAGTAGGGGTATGATTATCCGGAAGGCTGAGTCATACCCAAAGGGTGAAAAAGCAAGTTAGGGTATGCCGCACCTAAGAAATCAATCATACCCAAAGGATGGAAAAGCAAGTTAGGGTATGCCGCACCTAAGAAATCAATCATACCCAAAGGATGTAAAAGCAAGTTGAGGTATGCCACACCCAAGAAATCAATCATACCTTAAGGGTGAAAAAACAAGTCAGGGTATGCCACACCCAAGAAATCAATCATACCGTAAAGCGAAAAAAGCAAGTTGGGGTATGCCGCACCCAAGAAATCAATCATACCTTAAGGGTGAAAATACAAGTTAGGGTATGCCAATCCCAAGAAATCAATCATACCGTAAGGTGAAAAAAGCAAGTTAGGATATGCCAAAACAAGGAAACAACCTGGAACAAGAAAGGAGAAAAGATGAACACAATAAAAAATGAGCTCGAAAAAAGAATCAAAGAACTGGAGAGCATAATAAAAAGGGCGGAAAAGGATATTACCATGGCTGAGGAAGGTGTTATAAGAATTTGCCACAGGAGTGGAAAAGAAATGTATTATCTTCGGCAAGGTGAAAAAGTGAGTTATATTAGAAAAGAAGATGCCGACCGCGTAAAACGCATAGCACAAAAGACCTATGCGCAGTCAGTGATAACGAAAGCTAAAAAAGAACTTGATTCGCTTAGAAAAATACAGGCGGTGTATTCGCCCTGCAAGCTGGATGAAGTGCACACCGGCTTTACGGACATGAGAAAAGCCCTCATTGAGCCGTACGTGCTTACAGATGAAGAATACCGCGAAAAGTGGGAAAACCAAAAAGGCAGCCCCAGGGGAAATACATACGAAATAAAGGGCGATATCTATACCAACAAAGGAGAACATGTCAGATCAAAATCCGAAAAGATCAGAGCGGATGAGCTTTGCAGGTTTGGAATACCATATAAATACGAGCAATGTCTTATGATGGAGCATGGAGAAATATTATTTCCCGATTTTACGGTTCTGAACGTAAAGGAAAGAAAACAATTCTTTTGGGAGCATTTTGGAATGATGGATGACAGTTCATATGTGGTTACCGGCATTCGTAAGATCGAAAGCTATGAGAGAAACAGCATCTGGCCGGGGGAAAAGCTCATAGTCACTTATGAAACGCAGGAAGGCGGGTTTAACAACAGGATCGTGAAGAGCATTATTGATAAATATTTGTTGTAAGTGTTATTCTCCTGTTGAAATATATTTTTTTGCAAATTGTTACACAAAATGAAAAAATGTGCTATGATAAAGGCACGATGTGAGAAAGGGAAGAGTTGAAAGATACTCACGCTGACCATCATCGTAAAAGTTTATAAATTTTTGAATGAGACCCCGGAACTAAATTCACAGTCTCATTGTCAGACAATTCTCTTCCAGCAGAAGACACGGAGACGGATAAGACAGTAGGTCCGTCCCCCGTGTCTTCTTTGTTTGGTGACATTATCCGTGAAAAAACCGGGCGGATGAAAAAAAGAAAAATTTTTTTAAAAATACTTAGTGTTTTTGACTTTTTTGTCGTCTAATAAGTGAAGAACAATTTTTTAAAGGAGTACTCCCATGGATGAATACTCGGATCACTACCGTAGATTCCTTGAAGGTGAAGATGATCAGCTGGAATTAAAGAATCGGAAAAACCGATCCTTGTTTTGCGTGAAAATGTCGTTATTGCAAAATATGTGTCGTTATTGCAAATTTAAACGCAAGCCTGAAAAAATATGCTATGCTTGATATATCATAAAAAACAAACGGGCAGTTTCACTATTTGTAAGGTTAAAAAACAGGTTGTAACAGAAAGTATTTTGGCTTATGTAAAAAGGTCTGCAGAAAAAAATGCAGGCATACCCTGTCTTCTTTGTTTGGTGACATTATCCGTGAAAAAGCCGGGCGGATAAAAAAAAGAAAATTTTTTTTGAAAAATACTTAGTGTTTTTGACTTTTTTGTCGTCTAATAAGTAAAAGGCAAATTAATAAGGAGTATTCCTGTGAATCGATGAATATGCGGATCGCGACTGCATATTTCTTGAAAGAGGGGTGATATTGAAGCAAGAGTGTCGTTTATTTATCCCGGGATAAAGACAGCGCATAAATATTCTATAATTCTAATCAAAACAAAATAGTTTTTTTATAGGCGGGAAAAAATATGAGCCTTCACCAAGCTAAAAAGATTTCAATAGTATTGGTTGTTATTATTTCGCTTGTTGTTCCACATAATGCATATGCACATGCCGGAGATTATTTTGCCGGTCATTACACCAGTAATGCGCCTAGAGATCAGCATAATATGATCCTCAGGATTGAGTCATCCGCCACGACTGCAATACTTACATCTTCTGTTTATTTGGCAGCAACAAGTTGGAACTCAATAAGTAGTAATGTGGGGGTTAGTGTAGTGTTCTCAGCTCCCGGTATGTCGATAAATGGGTGCACCTATGTGTATGGGCAAACATATACGGATGGAACACTTGGCGTAACAAGTGTATATGATTATAATGGGAATCCAACGTCAGCCAATTCTGATTGGAAATATGTTACAATAACCATGAACACATTGTCTACAGCTTTTGGTACCGGATCGGAAGTTCAAGACAGAGCAAAAAAAACATTTGTACATGAGGTTGGACATGCTTTAAAATTGAGCCATCCGGAACATAACTCGTCATTAATAATGCATGATAATAACGGATATCCGGTTGCAATAATGAATCAAGGTTATCCAAACGGAATATACATTCAAAGCGGTATCTGTTATCATGACAAGCTAAATCTTCAAACGAAATGGGGGAATTAAAAATGAAAAGAAAATCATTATGTATACTTTTGTTAACACTTGCTGTTACAGGTTGCAGCACTACAAATACGAATATGAATTCTGCCGACGGTATAAATGATACAAGCAGCACAACGTATATCACAGATCAGGACCTTAGCAAAATGAATTATATAAAATGGGAGGCAGATAGAATAGTTTACAACGATGTACAGACTTTGGCCGAGGCCTCGGATCTGATCGTCATTGGAACATTCATTGACGATGCCAAGCAGGATATTTCACGCAGGTATCACGAAGATGCAAAAAAGGAACTGATCTCTGATTATGTATCATACAATACTATAAAGGTGGATAAAGTATTCAAAGGAAATGCAGCTGATGAAGTTACTGTAAGCCAACGGTATGCATTTCTTGAGGATACAAACAGCATTTTGACGTATTCCGAATTGAAACCCATGCTAAAGGGGGATAGCTATATTTTTTTCCTTGGATTTGATGAGTCCAATAATACATATTATGTTGTTGGAGACAGCGATGGACGCTATCCTGTACCGAAAAGTGGAACAACCGATTCAAGCGATGAATCATATGGTGTGATCAGTGAAAACGCATTATCAAAAAACAAAGCTCTTTATCCAGAGGTGCTTAAGTATTTAAATGTATAGCACTTACATTAATGAGACCCCGGGACTTAAGTCACAGTCTCATGTCAAGCAATTCTCTTTTGGTAGAAAACACGGAGACGGATAAGACAGTAGGTCCGTCCCCGTGTTTTCCCGTGAAAAATACTTAGTGTTTTTGACTTTTTTGTCGTCTAATAAGTGAAGAACATTTTTTTGAGGAGTACTCCCATGGATGAATATATGGATCGCTATCGTAGATTCCTTGAAGGCGAAGATGAACAACTGGAATTATTGGTTGAAAAATATCGATATGGCTTGTCTCTGTTCGTAAATGGAATCGTTAAAAATATCTGTATAGCCGAAGATGTTATGCAGGACACTTTTGTCATGCTTGCAATAAAAAGGCCTAAGTTTAAAGGTGAAAGCAGTTTTAGAACTTGGCTCTATACCATTGCACGAAACAAAGCCTTGGATTATCTGAAGATAATCGCAAGGAAACGCACAATACCTATCGATGAATGTTTTGAAATGTCGGACGAGCAGGACGTTGAAAGACAGTATATCAAAGAAGAAGAAAGACGGGAGCTTCACAGAGCAATGATAAAGTTAAAGACGGAGTATGCCCAGGTTATCTATCTTACATTTTTCGAAGAGTTTAGTGGCAAAGAGACGGCGGCCATAATGCACAAAACACCAAAGCAGGTCGAAAATCTGCTTTTTAATGCAAAAAAAGCATTGAAAGAAGAACTCGAAAGGAGTGGATTTGTATATGAAGACATCTAAACAGATAGCTGAATCTGCGCTAAATGCATACAGAGAAAATGAAAAAAGGAAGGCAAAGAGACGAAATATTGTGATGGTGGTAATTTCGCTTATCATTGCCTTGGGCGCCGGATTAATGACCGGAAAGACATACCTTGGAAATAACGGGCAGGTGATAAGACCATCAGATGACAACGTGCAAGTGATAGCCACTTCAAAAAGCAAAGAGGATACTTCTTTGAATGATATTACACCTTTTCCGGGCGGAGAAATAGAAACAGGTAAAAAAAGTAATGAAATAGTTTCTAAAGAATACAGTATTAAGCTTTATCAACGTTTGATGGAATATTATAACAGTGAAGTCGAAGATACAAGAGAGGGGTCAAAGTTTGTTGAATATTTTGGCGGAGCATATATCGATGAAACAGGAAGGCTGATCATAAAAGTTGTCAATGGCAACGAAGAAGAAATAAATGTCATCAGATCACTCTTAGGAGAAAAAGGATATGGGATCCATTATTGTGAATACTCATATTCGGAATTGATAAAAGATGTAAATTGATAGGCGATAATGTCCCCAAACTTATTGACAGCGGGGTTCAGCTGTATCATGTAGCGGAGGACATTGCCGACAATAAAGTGGTTGTTGGGATTGTAGGTTATACGGACGAAGACATAAAAAGGGTAAAAGAAGTAGTGGATGTACCTTTTTTGAAATTTCAAGACTGGTATGAGCGGTGAAGGAGTAAACAATGAAAGCAAAAAGTATATTCTTTAATCTTTGCATGCTTTCGCTTTTTATATCAGGATGCTCTGTGTCAGACACTTCAAATGAGAATGAACAGTCATCTTCGTCGAGCATGAACGGCATAGAAAATGAAACAGAAAAAGCTGATACACCCACAAAAAGAGCATCGGATTTTGAACTTAAGCAGACGCGCAATCCCCTCTGCTTTAGCTGAGGGGAGGTTCAAGTATACGAAGATGGATGGAGAGATCTTATGGCTCATTGCTATGACCATGAGCCGCCATTCCTTTCGGGAATCAACAAAACGAGCCAATTAAGGGTGCGAAATGGAAATAGCGGCGAAAGCAGATTGTTGTTGGCGGATGACACAGAAGGTGCTGAATTACTTAAAATGCTTAGACAGATTGAATATACAAAAATAGAGGAATATGAT
>Ga0247608_10004097_pt1 | contig 16566 bp, 1 predicted proteins | sample 176DNAGHGlowgp2_FD_193490 | JGI IMG/M metagenome (GOLD analysis project Ga0247608, IMG submission 193490) | Sheep rumen microbial communities from Palmerston North, Manawatu-Wanganui, New Zealand - 1766 DNA GHGlow gp2 | ecosystem: Host-associated > Mammals > Digestive system > Stomach > Rumen ... | reverse complement strand
GGGATTGGGTATTGGGCCCAATCCCCAATCCCCAATCCCCAATCCCCAATCCCCAATCCCCATTAAATTTTTGAATTTCCCCCTTTAATTACAATAATTAAAAAGTTAATATAAATAAATAAGGAATGAATTAATTTTTTTAATGGGGGAATGAAAAGTGACTATTTTAAAAATTAAGAGATTTTAAATTTTTCAGAAATGCTTTTAAGTTATTTAAAAATTAAATTATTATTATTAATCTCAATCATCTCTAACATCTTCATTTTCATCATTTTCTTTTGGAGCAAAAGGATCTTCTTCTTCCTCTTCTCCTCCACCTTCACCTTCACCTTCATCTTTATCTTTATCTTCATCTTCTTCTTCATGCTGTACAAATGGATCATCTTTATTTATTATCATTTCTTTAGGTTCCTCAGCTTCAATTTTTGGAGTACTGATTTCCGTTTTTATATTATCAATCTCCTTTTTAATATCTTCAAAATAATTATCTTCAATATCCTTGCCTAAGCATTCATATAACGAAATAATTTGATTAATTGGGGCATTAAGTGATTTTAATTCATTTAAATTTTTATTAAAATTTTGATCTTCATAAATTTCTTTATTCCATAAATCTGTTGCCTTTAAGTAATTTATTATATTATTACGATTATTTTTTAATTTATTTTCTTTATCTTCTTCTAGAAATAGAACTAATGTTATAAATAATCTAATTGCACATGCAAAATCTTTTTTACTTATAAGATGTGATTTTGATTTTTGATAATAATCATTTAATAGTTTTTTTGATTCATCATTTAATTCTTGTTTATATATTTTCATTTCATTGCATACAATTTCAAAGATTGATTTTAAATAATAATCAAAAATGGCAGTTGTTTTATCAATAGTTAAACCATCATTATTTTCAAATATTTTTATAAATCTATCTGATACCCTATCTTTTATTTTATCAATGACTTCATATATTTTTGATTCTTCCTTAATGTCATTATCATTGCCTTCTTTTCTTTTTTCATTTAAGAATTTTATTAATGTTATAAAATCATAAATCATATCTTTACATAAATTTGTACTACTTTTATTATCCATATAAAATTTATATATAGTTTTTTTATTATCATTATCAATATTTTTACAATTATAATTATTATTAAATAATAAAATGATATTGGTAACCTCATTACTAAATACCTCATTATTATAAATAATATCATTAATATTATCAGCATTTAATAATTTTTTATTTTTTAACAAATTATCTGTTAATATTTCTTCGATTATATCATAATTAATTTCATATTCCTTATAAGATTCATAATTTCCAGGCTCGCCATCTAATATCTTTCTATATGAAGAATTAAATATTATTTCAGTAAATGAAATTGTTTCTGGCAATTTAAAAGTAAATATTTCTTTTTTTGATATTTGTTGAATATTATTTAGAGTTCGATAATTATTATCAAATATTCCATTTTGAATTTTATTTTCTAATAAATTTTCTATTTTTGTATTTTGCTCAATTGCAAATTCCTTATAAATCTCTTTATATGACTTCCCAATTGCATTATCATCAGTTATAAATAAGTCTATTAAATGATTTTTGTTAGTTAATTTAATTATTTGATCCTTATCATCTTTTTTTTCTAATTTATTATAAAAATCAAAAAAGGAATCTATTAATTTTTTATTATTTATATAGATATCTTCATCTAATAAGACCTTTTTTTCAGAATATTCTCTTGATATATTATTAGAATATTTTTCAAAATATAAATTTAATACATTATTAAATAAATTCAGATTATCCAATGAATAATTATTTTGTTTATCTTTATTTTTATCATTTAAATACTCTAAATATTTTTTTAATACTGGATATTTATTTTCATCCATATGCTCTAATTTTTCATTTAAATATTTTTCATTTAAATAATCCGAATAATAAAAATATTCATAAAATGGAAATTCTTTTATATCATAATGCTCCTTTGAATAAATTTCTTTTAATAAATTAATAAAAGAAGCACAATCTTTATTATTTTTCTTAGTTAAATCACATTTTTTATTTTCTTCTTTAAATTTTTTAATGTCATTTTTTATCAATAATTCTAATTTATTTTCAAATTCAATAAGTTCATCATAATCATTAATACATTCTTCTTTATTTAATATAGGGAATAAATCAACAAATATATAATTCATAAATTTCTCAATATAATATATTCCTTCTTTTGATAATTCATTTTTTAAAATAATCCAGCATTCATATATTGTTTCTGCGAAATTCATTTCATCAGGTAAAAAATCTTCAAACTGTTTTTTATCTGTTATTAGTCTTGCAAAGAAAAGATGAGTATATAAAATATAATTTAGTAATCTAAATGAAACTTGACTTAAGTTTCTGACAACTTTTTCATCATTTTTAAAATTATTTTTATCAGTTTTAAATATCCCTTTTTCATTTCTTTGTGTGCTATAAATATATTTTTCTTTAAATTCTTTAAGTGTCATATAATTAATTTCTTGAAGCAAGTCTTTCTTAGTTTTATTATTTTTTATTTTTGCAATTTCTTTATCATCTTTAAATATTCTAAAGTAATTTTTTCTTTTAATAAAAGTTATATCTTTTTCTGAAAAAATTGTTTTGATAAATGGTTTTTTTTTAGAACCAATAGAATTTCCACAATTAGGGCAAGTCATATCTATCTGTTCTGAGCCTGGGAATCCAGAAGGAATAGAGTGATAATACCATTTTTTGCATAGGCAAACATAACAGCCTTCTTTTGGTTTAGATTTAAAATGATTTATAATATTAGAATATACTCTATTATATTCAGTATTATTACCAGGATAAAATTTGTCTTTTATATTAGCAAAATTACTTCTATTGTATATAAAATAATAAATGCTATTTTCATTGTCAGATGATAATTCATTTAAGACATAACGATATCCATATAATATTGGTATAATATTATCTGAATTTAGTTTATATTTTCTTTTAATTTCATCATATTTTCCTGGCTCATAAATTAATTCAGCTGCTTTTGATAATATATTGTTTTCATTTAATAAAGGCTTGCATATATTATTATAAAAGTTTCTATTAGTTTCTGATAAATAATTGCCATTTTTTAAGTCTGATAATATTAAATTATATGATGCTGCATAAAAATTATCAATACCAATATCCTCTATATCAAAATCAGTTTTTGATAATTTTATCTTAAATTGATCGTTTTTAAATCTTTCAAGCTTTTTATATGAATCTTCATATTCATCATTATTTAATGTCTTAACCTCATAATCTATTTTATAAATATTAATCAATTCTTCTTTTTTAATTAATTTATCAAATTCTTGATATTCTTTTAATTTATATTTCTCAATACTATTTTCATTAATAAATACATTTATATTGTAATTGTTATATAATATTTTATAAATATAAATACGTATCATTTTATAAATAGGATTAGTTCTATTAATAATATCTTTTATTTTTATGGGATCCTTAAATTTTGGTATTTTATTATCAAACATTTTAATAAAAGTATAACTAAATGCCTTTATGTAGGCCAGACAAAATAATTTACATAATTCTTTTAATTTTGAAGCTAAAGTTTTTGGTTTAGAAATATAATAATCCAAAACTTTAATACAACCTTCTAAAACTTTAAGAGGTTCATCTTCTAGATTTTGTTTTTGTAAAATTGTTTTTAAATAAATTAATGAATTTTTTTCAAAAAAATATAATAATGTTTCTGTTAATACAAAATTATTATCATCATTTAATTTATATTCTATAAGTCTGGTTATTTGCTTACTCTTTTCTTCATTACCATTTAACAAATAACTACTAGCGTCTTCAAATTTAATGAAATTATTTTTTAATAATATTTGAAATATTTCATTTGATTTCTTTATAATTTGATCTTCTTTTATTAGTTTTTCAAATATCTGAAAACGATAATTAACATTATTAGTTTTTTTAATTTCATTAAATAATATATATCTTAGCTTATCATAATAATTATTATCAGCATTTTCCCCTTTTTCTTCCTTAATTATATCATAAATTTCTTCAAAATTACTATTTAGTTCTTCAATGAGTGCTTCACTTGTATCATTTTTTTGATTTGAATTTTCTGAATCATTACAATCATATTTCTGAAATATTAAAGCACTTTCTCTAATATAATTTTTAATTTTGTTTATTTTTTCAATATTATAATTTAATAATTCAATTATTACTACTAATTCATCAATAATATACATTTCGTTCAAATATATATATAAATTATTATTTAAAATTTGTAAGATTTTATTTATTTCTTTTAATTTATTATAATAATGGTGAATTTCTATTTCATTATTTTTTTCTTGATTATTCACTGTTATTTCATCTGAAGTTATACTATAACATATTGAGGCTAAGAAAATATAATAGCATTCATTAACTTCTTTTGTATGCTTTGGATTTCTTTTTTCTTTTGTTATATAATTTATATTGTTTTTAGATATTAATTTTTCAATCATTTTATATAATTTATCTTCATCATTATTAAAGATTTCTAAAGCAAATTCAATTATTTTTAATATATTTAATATATATTCTAAATTTGATTCTATCCATATTATTTTTATTAATAAAATATTAATCTGGTTATTTTCATTGTTTTTTATTATTTTTTTATTATCAAATCTTAATTCTAATAATAATTTCAATAGTTTATGATATATATCATCATTTTTATAAATTCCATTTTTATTAAAATACTTTTGCAAATAATAAGTAATATAATCCTGGAAAATTATATTTATATCAATTTTATTTATAATCTCAAAAATGAATTTATTATTTTTTATACTTTCTTTATATGCATTAGATAATAACAATTCTTCTTGTTCATAAAAATATCTTTCTTTTTCAAAGGTTAAATTTAATATTTCTCTGAATTTTTTTTCATTAATAAAATAATTTGTAGAAATGTTTTTATTTATGTAATCTGAAATATTTATATAAAATTCATAAAATCCAGGAACATTATAATTAAATAAGAATTTAGGTACATATTTCTTATTTTTTTCTATAGTCATTTTATCTAAAAATTTATCTATTATTTCTTCAACTATATCATTTTTGATATATTTATAATTATTTTTTTTAATTTCTAATAAAGTTGTTAAAATATTATTATTTTCTAATATTTCAAATACAATTTTTAAATATTTATTAAATATATTATTTTTAATATATTCAAAGAAACAAGATACAATATCAATATCATATATATTAATATTTTTGAGTATATTATCAATCATATTCTCTTTCTCTTCTTCTTTTAAATTTTCTTCAATAAATTTTTTTGTTATTTTAATTATTTTATCTTTAAATGTTTCTTCATTTTTTATATAATCTTTCATTTCTTTTATATAAGCATTAATAATATCAGTATCAAAAAATGAATCCGATGCTTGTAATTTTTCTATTAAAAAGTTTGTTAATATTTTATTAAATTCTTCATCTAATTTCATACTATCTTTATTACTTTCTAAAATTTTTATAATATTATTTCCTAATAAATCTTTTATTTTGATGGAATTATCACCATTTAAATTATCTATAAATATTTGATTAATATCATCATTAATATCAGATAATGAATATAATTTTTCTTTCTTTTTTTTAAAATTTCTATTTATATGTATAATAAATATATAATTATATTTATCGTTTTTGAAATTTTCTAATATAAAATTACTAACATATTTTATTTTTTTTGAATTAGATATATCAAAATGAATGCATATATTATTATAATCTTTTTTTAATTTGTTATTTTCATTTTTAATTATTATTTCATTTATTAAATTTTTTAAAGCATCTTCACTATTTATCTCAGAAATCATAAAGCTCATTTCAGTATCAAGTCCTTCAACTATATTGGCTATACCAGTATAAGTATATATGATAGAAATTTTATATTTTTTGTTTTCTTCCTTTTTTATATAATCTTTAAAATTATGAATATCTTTATATTCTAAATATCTTTTTTTAATTTCATTTTTGTCTTGAAGAATAAATATGATATCTTGAGGTAAAATTTTATAAATTTTATTATAAACATTTTCTTTTATGCTTTCATTTAATAATTCTTTTTCTCTTTTATTTTCAGTATGATTACCATTATTATTATCTTTCTTTTTTAATTTATTACTATAATAATAAATTAACCCTTGAATTTCTTCCTCTCTACAATTAATTAATAAATCTTTAAGCGAATAATTAATATCTTTGTATTTCTTAAGAACTTTTTTGAAATTCATTTCATCTATTAGTTTTTTACTTAATGCATTTAATTCATTATCTAATAATTTATCAAAAGATAAAGCCATTTTTTCAAATCTATTTAAAAATGCTAAATTAACTTTTTCGACAAAAATTTTATCAGTCAAAACTATTATTCTAAGTCTATCATTTACTTCAGTTAATTGCTCGTTAAATTTATCTTCTAAGCATATTCTAGCATATTTTTTTTCATCTTTAATGATATAATTCATATTATATAAATCAAATAAAAAAGGATGAATTTGATTTAAATTTTCTAATATAATTAGGCAATCTTCTCTGGCTTTTTCTTGAATTTTGTTTAATATCCTAAATCTATATTCTTTGTTATCATCATCAGCAAAAGGACTTCCATCAAATATTATCATATTACATTTATATGGATTTTGAAGTTTAATATTTTGGCATATTATAGTAGTTAAAGATCTTTTTATTTCTAACAACAAAAACCTAGAATTAATATCATCAATATTTTCATTAATGCAATTATTTAAGTTATATTCCATAATTTTATCTTTTTTTATTATTAATTTACTATTAGGATCTTCTTTCCAAAATTCCAAATTATATAATTTTTTGAATAAATAAACTGAATTTAATTTTTTTTTATTTTGTCCATTATAATCCTTAACAATATCTTTAATCAATGCAATATTTTCCCTTATATCATCTAATTTTAATTCATAATCTATATCAATCTCATAATCTATACCTCCTAAATTTCTCTCAATATATCTTTCTATTATTTTCAATTTATCATTTTCATCAGAATCATTTCCTAATTTTCCAAATTCTATTGCTATTCCTTTTATTAAATTATAAAAATCACGATTTCCATGAAAATCTCTCCTAATTTTATTTTCCTTTTTAAATAAATCTTTAAATTCTTTTTTTTGCTTAATAAATTCAAAATAGCCTTTCTCTGTTTTATTTTTATTATTTACTTCATTTCCATTCTTTTTATTTTCTTCTTCATTAAATGGAGAATTATTAGAATTTTTTGAAAAAAATGATTTATTATCATCATAATCTTCTTCATTATTATATTTTCTAATTTCATTTCCATTATCATTATTTTCTTGCTTAATTGATAAAAGATTTCGAATTTTTTGAGTATTATTTATATCTAAATTTTTATTAATATCATCTATTTCAATAGTATTATCTTTTTGTTTATTAATTTCAGTAGAATTATTTTTATAATTTTGCTTATTATTTTTTAATTTTACTATTTTCCTTATTAATTCCAGATACATTATTTTTAACTTTTTGTTAATTAATTTCAGATAATTTAATTTTACTTTTTTTATCATTTTTATATTAATTTCAGATACATAATTTTTATATACTATTAACTCTTTAATAATATCTAATAATTTTTTATAGTTAAAATAAGTCTTAGAAAGAATTTCAAAAATTTTCTCTAATTTTAATTTTTCAGAAATACTTTCCACAATATTTGATGAAGTTTGAATTAATTCATCAACTCTTTCGTCTAAATCTGGAACAGATAAAATTAAAGCTCTGTTAACTTTTGCTGCATCTAATGAATAATTGCTTATTCCAACAAAGCTTACACCTTCATCTTTTCCTGAATATTCAAGCTTGGAATGCAATACTTTAAGTGGATTACTTTTAGAATTTTCAGCTAATCCTAATTCGTCGAATAAAATCATAGATATAGGTAATTCTAAGTCTTTATTTCCTTTATTTTCATTTATTTTTTTAATAAAATTATCTAATTTATTTTTGGCCTTATCAAATAAATTTTCCACATCTACAGGCTCAGTAGATTCTGAGCCTTGGAAATATGTTTGAATTATTTTTGGGAATTTTTTAAAAAATGTATTTTTAGAGTATATACCTTTCATCGATTTATATATTAGTTGTGCACTTAAGCTTTTACCACTACCAGGTTTTCCTATTATAACCAATGGTATACTTGTTATTATGGATAAAAATAATAGAAATACATTTTCTTTTAATAAGGTATTTTTGCCTATACCTTTATCCAATTCTATTTTATTTAATACATATTCTTCTTCAATTTTAATAAAATCACTAAAATTATTTATCATTTCTTCAGGTCTATTGGAAATTTCTTTTTTTAAATTTACATCCATTATTTGATCTACTAAATTTCCTCCTTTATTTTCTTCAATTAAATTATCGATTATTATGGCAAATTGGATAATAATCTCATTTATTGTTTCTTCAGGCTTTTTGTGTAGTTCTTCTTTTAAATGTTCATTTTTTACTAAATCTATTAATTTTTCTCTTCTTTTTTGCTCTTTTTTTGCTTTTTTTAATTCTTCATTTAATGAGGCAAATTGAATAATAATTTTATTTATTGTTTCTTCAGGTTTTTTGGAAAAATCTTCTTTTATTTTTACATCTTTTATTTTGCCTATCAATTCTTTTACTTCTTCCTCGCTTTTCGTTAATAAGGTAATAAGGGTTATAATCCCTGAATTTTGCTCATCTTTCATAATTGGGGAAATAATTAATTCTTTTAAATTAGTGTGGGATAATCCTGTATTAAATATATTTTTAAATAAGATGGGGGCTATATAGTTTATGTTTATTAATTTTAATAAGGTAGGTCTTAATTCACTGTCAAAATTACTTCTAATTGTATCATTAGTTAATCTAATGTAATAGCATATATAAATTGAGCATATTATACTCCTTATTTTATTATTTTTTTTATCGTTAATTCTTTCTTCATTTTCATTTTTCAAATTAAAATATTTTTGGAAAAATTCCATGCATTTTGAAAATCTTGATATTTCTCTTAATGAGACAACGGAAGCATCATAAGTTTTTCTTAAATATTTATGACATTCTGAAATTACTTCTGTTGTTATTTCATATAAATTACTTTCATCTTTTGAGAATAATTTTTCTATAATACTATGTATATATTTTTTTTCATCATTATCATCAATTCTTCCAAAACTAAAAACATAAAATAATAAAGATTGAGGAAGAGGTTGAACTAAATATACTAATTCTTTATCATTATCTTCTGATATACTTATTCCACATTTTTCTTTATTGCCTTTTCTTCTTCTATAGGGATTGCAGGCTCCTATTAATCTAATATTCTCACTAAGTCTTTTCCCATTGTAAGTTTTATTATTAAATATTTCTGTTAAAAGTGATAAAGATAAACAAGTATTCATTTCATCAAAAAATATCCATAATTCTTCATTTTTTTTCTCTTTTGCTTTAGTGTCAATATTTTCCATTAATTCACATAATTTTTCATCTGTAATTCCTGGATGTATATTAATTATTTCAACATTTGTTTCTCCATTATTCATTATTTGATTTAATTTAATTATTAGTGATGTTTTGCCACAACCTGTTTCTCCCATTAAAATTACGGGAACATTTGCTTTTATTCTATATACTAATAAAACCATTTTTTTAAAATTATCAATTGTTATTACATAATTGGTATCTTCTATTATAGATAATAAAGATTTATATTTAATATCTTTTATTTCTATATCATTTTCAACTTCATTAGGAAGATATAAAACTTCTTTTAAACGCTGTAAATAATCCTTAGAATTTTTATATCTCTCTGAATCTTTTGAATCTTTTGTAGGAATATATAATTTTTCATATATCATTTTTTCCTTAATTATAAAAATTAATGGATCTGGGAAAGTCATACCAGCTAAATCATTCTCATATATATCCGATAATATATCAATAGAATCTTTTCCATTTTTATCAATTTCATCAATTCCAGTTAGTAATTTAACAAATCCACCATTTATAAAATATCTTGTACTTTTAGAAAAATCTTCAATACACTCTTCTGTAACATCTTTTTTATCTCTCCAAAAAGTTAATTTTCCTTCAAATTTACTATATTGTGATATAAAAAGTTTAATATACATATTGATTTGATGATAAGAATATTTCTTAATTTCTATTTTATCAAAATATTTTGAAACAAATTTTTGTATTTTATCATTTGTATCTATATTTAACATTCTTTTAAATATATTAATCATTTCTTTTGAATAGTTAAATGGTGGCATATTTTTTATAGTTATATTTTCTTTTTTAAATATACTTAATATGCCAAATTTGGATAAATAATTTTCAAAGCAATTTGGTACTTCAATATAAATAGAAATATCTTTTGGAATATAAATAATACTTTCATTATTTATAAAGAATTTAGTAATAAGAAAGGAAAAAAAAAATTCATTAATTATAGATATTTCTTCAGATTCAGTTAAGTCTAAATGAATAGCTATATCTTTATAATAATCTTCTTTTACTTCATATTTGATTTTATTTAATAAATTTTCCAATTTATTAAAAATAATATCTTTAGATAATATTCCTCCTAAAGGAAAATGAAAATATTTTTTTTTTTCATCTTTGATGATATTTTTTATTTTTTCTGATTTCCCTAAACCGCATATCTCTGAGGTAATAACTTTTATATTTCCTAAATCTGATAAAAGAGCATCTTTTTTATTATTAATTAATTCTTTACAGGAAATGTCTTGCAATTCATATTTTTTTATTTCATTTAAAAAAGACATAATTTTTTTATTTTTTTTCTCATAAATAAAAACTATGCATGAATTTAAATATTTTCCAGTATTTTTTTTGTCAACATCTTCCTTTGTTTCTTCTATATAATTTTTATATTTCTCTGATAATAAATTAGCTATATAACTATTTAAGATACCTTGTTGAAAATCTGAAAATGAATCATTTATTTCCACAATAAATAAAATATTATAATTACATAATATAGCTCTATATAAAAAGGCTTGAATCTCTTCAGGAGATGTTTCTTTATTAGCAATTAATATATTTTGTGCAATAGGTAATTCTCCTAATTTATCCCAATATAAATTTAATATATATTTTTCCATTGAATTATTTTTACATTCATGCAAATAAATTCCTTTGCAATTATTATTACATATTTTATTGTCTTTTGAAAATAAGCTTGTGGCTGAACTAGATCTCTTTAATTCTTTAAATTTTATTTCCATTTTATTGAAATGATCTTCTAATGTTAAACCATTCATTTCAAATACTGAAGTTATATATTTTGAAATACTTTCTAAAGAGTTTTTATTATATAATTCATATTGATTTATAAAATCTCTGGCATTCCTATTTATAGCTTTAAATCCTTCTTTAATTTGTTTATTATTATCTATATTATTTATAATATATCTTAAGAATGAATTAATATTCAAATTACTTTCTAAATGCTTCATAATACTTCTAAATTGTTTTCCATATAAAAATCTTAAATTCAATTTTTCTTTATATAATGAATTTAATTGAGATATAAAATTATTTTTAGCTTTGAATAAAAAATTTCTAATAAATTCATAATTGCTTTTTTTGCCATCTAAATAATATTCTATAGATGGTACATCATTTATTATCTTAGTTTTAATACTTATTTTTATTGGCAGACTGCTTCCCTTTGATCTTAAAACCTTTATAAAAGAATTAATAACTTCTAAATTAGATATTAAATTTTTAAAAGATTTCAATGTATTACATTTTAATTTCAATTGATTTTCTTCAGAATAACCTGCTTTATTTTCATTGGCATTTTCATTTTTAATATGAATTTTGTTTTTTAGATGGATTAAATCTTCTAAATTAAAATCGTTTTCATCTTGATAAATATTAAATGTTTTATCTTTAATTCTATCTTTTACTTCATCATAAAGATTTTCTGAGTCATCATAAAATATATCTAATTCAATTATCGATGAATAAATTCGAGAGTAGTTTTCAAATTTAGAAATATCAGTCTCTTTCATATTTTTTATATAAGTGTGAATTCTAAAATTATCTTCTTCTTTTTTCATTTTACTAAAAGCTGAAATACAATCTTCTGTATTTTTTATATCTGCTAAACTTATTGTTCTATCAGTTGGTTGTATTCTATTATATAAATATGAAATGTTTTGATTTATTTTAGAAAATAAAAAATCAATAGCTTCTTTTTTATCATATAAACATGTAAATAATTTATTATAATTTTGTATATTATCATAATTATATATTTCATTTTCTTTTAATTCTTTTAAATATTTTTTAATAGTTTCGAAATCATTTTCTTTTGGATCTTTTAGCTCATTTTCTTGTGAATCTTCTTTTACATTCTCCTTCTTTCTGAATAAATTTTCAAATTTTTTTTTATTAAGTTTTTTGTTCCAAGCCTCATTATCTTTTTGAAAAAAATCAAAAAAGAAAATAATACTATTTATATCCATTTCATATTTTTTAATTTTGAATAATATAGTTAAATCTTTAATTAAGTCTTCATTACTTATTCTAAAGTAATTTTTTAAATTATCAATGAATTCTTGAGCTCTTTTCTCATTAGTACTTAATTTTTCCTTTATAATATCAAGGATTACTTGATATTCTTTATTATTATATATTTCAGTAATTCCTTTTTGAATTTCTATTCCAAAATTATCTAATTTTTCAACTGCATTTTCAAAATGTTCACTTTCTGTTTTCCCTAAATTCATATTTTCATATATTACATTAAAAAGTAAATTATTTTTTACTTTTTTTACTTGCTCAATTGTTCCACTTAATACTTCCAAATCTCTAATAAAATCTTTTATTCTCCCACTTTTGTATTCATTTATTTTTTTATTTTGATTATCTTTAATTAAATCTAATAATTTTTTTATTAATTCTTTATAAGTTTCTCGATGATATATTATAATATTATCTTTATAGTCAATTAATTTATTTATATCTTCATTTATCTTTTTATTTGTTTCTTTCAATTCATTATATGCACCAATAGAATTATAACTTCCTAATATTATACCTAGCAAGCTTAATCTTTGCTTTATAATAGATTCTTCTATCTTTAAAAATTCATCAAAAGTTTTCTTATTAATTCCACCCTCTAAATCTACTTTTATAGATTTCATCAATTCTTCTAAATTATTGCAATATTCATTTTTGTCATTTTTTTGAAGTATTCCTTTTTCATTTAGTTTAATTAGTAATAATATTTTTAGACTATTATTACTTGAGAAAAATTCTTCTTTTTTAAATAAATTTTTTTCATCTAATAATTTATTTAAAAATTCATTTATAATTTCTTTATTATCTTCTTTATTATTATCATTTGTATCCTTAACTTTTCCTTCTTTTCCTTGTTGCAAACAGTCTATTAGAGAAATTATATTATCGATATCTTTTTTATTTTTCAAATTAATAAATTGATTTAATATATAATCTTTCATTTTTTCAAAATTTTCTACTTTTTCAATTTCTATATCATCTATTTCTTTAAATTCATTTTCTTCCTCTTTTACATCTTTTTTATTAATAGACATTCTCATTATTTCAATGAAAATGTTAGGTATTATATCTTTATCTAATTTCTTAATTTTAGTCTCAATAAATTTAAATTTATTTTTTTCATTTTCATAATTAAAAAATAAAATAGCTATTCTTGCTAAAATCTGATAATTTTCTAAATTTGGTTTTATTTCAATTTGTTTTATAATTTGATCATATGTCTTTGTTAATGAATTTAAAAATATATTTTTATCATCAATTTTTTTAATATTAATTAGTTTTATTACATTATCAAAATCAGTAATTTTTTGAATTTTGGATAATATTTTATTGATATATTCATTTATATTTTTTTTAAAAATATTTTCAAATTCCATATTTCTAAAATCTTCTATAAATTCATTATCATTCTCAATATTATTTAAATCAAATAAATCAAATATATTTGTGTCCATATTATTTGTACTTTTTTTATCTCTATAATAGGGATTATATTGTGTTATAAAAGCAAGCTTTTCAATATTTTCTAATTCCTTATTATCAACTATATAATTTTTAATAATTTGATTTAATAAATATGCAAATTCATCTAATTCAAAATAGCTATTTGTATCATTTTTAATTGTGAATTTTTTATCTTTATTCTTAAATATATCATTAACTAATTTATTATATTTAATATATAATTCTCTTAATTTGTAACATATATATATATTAGTTTCATTTGGCTCATTAAAGCTATTTAATATATACTTCCAGAAACTAGTAGTGAAATAAATTAAAAATGTTTTATTTTCAGAAGAGAAGCGAATTAATGATTCAATATTTTTAATCAATTTTATTATATAATGATTTTGAATATTTTTTTCAAATTTTTTATTTTTATTTTCAATTTCTTCTTTTGTCTTTTTTTTTGTACTAGATTCGATTTCCTTAGTATCTCCAATTGAAATATCTTTAAATGGTTTTTCATCAGATAAAGAAGTTGAATTTTCATCTTTTATCTTTTTTAAATTATCATCTAATTTTATAATATATTTTAAATAATCTTTGTTATTTTTAATATATTTATTAAAATATTTATCTTTGTTTTTTTCAATTATATTGATAAAAGTTTCAATATTACTAATATATTTTAATCCTCTTTCTAAAAAAGAATATTCTTTATTTAAAATAGTATATTCAATAAATTTATTGAAAAAATCAAAATTTTGATTAATTTGATGATACTTTAAATGAGAATTATAAATAAGCAAAATTTCGAATAATGTTTCTGGCTGGCTTTTAAATAACTCATTTATAATTTTAGAAAATTTATCATTATCATAAAAATTAAAATAACATAGTATGATCCCATAAAATTCTATAGTATTATTTTTATAATTATTAGCTTCAGATATAATTGAATTTAATAATTTTGTATGTTTTTCTAAAAATGAATCTCTATCCATATTTTTATCATTATCTTTTTGGCTTAAGTTCATTTCTTTAAATTTTTTCAATAACAAATCGCATAAATCTTTTTTTTTATAAATTTCTACAAATAATTCTATCAAGAAAGAGAAACCTTTTTTGACTGAAAATAATTCTATAGTATCCTTGAATAATAAATTAATTTTATTTTCTTCATTATTTTCCTTTAAAGCATCCACAAAAAAATGCATTTTATCATAATATTGTATGAAATTTTGATTAATTTTTCTTAGTATTTGTATCATTCTTTTAGTCTTTTCTAGTTTAACATCATAAATGAATGAGGTCCCTTTACTATCAAATGAAATTATGTATTTGTCATCATCTATTTCAAATTCGAAATAATAATTATTGGCTTTTTTTCCTGTAGTGGCATTCTTATCTACCATAAATATTTTTTGGTAATAATATACTTTATTTTCGAACTTTTCTTTTTTATGAATACATTTTGGAATATTATTTCTATCTTCAGGAACAACGAAATAAATATCATCTTCTTTTTCTTTTTTTGTTCTAGGATAAGAAATAAAGAAGTATAATGATGTTGAATCTTCATTTTGAATACTTATCTTTAATGACATTATAAATAATAAAAAATATCACAATATATAAGTGCTATTTCATTTAACTATTTTTAAAATAATAATTATTAGATTATCAAATTTTAGAGATTTTTTTGATATCTTTAAATTAAAATAATTCTCATATATTTAATTAGTTTTATCAATATTTAATAGTAATGAATTAGATACATTTAATAATATAATTATGCTTTAATCTTTAGATGTATTATTATTCTTTTTAATTAATGATAAATATTCTTACGATATTCTGGTTATCCTTCCTTAGAAGCATTATCCTTATATTAGTCTTCAAAAGAAATTAATTCTATAGCTAAAATTTTGGAGCTATTATTAATAGTTATATTGTTCCTTCGGAAGAATGTTCATTTTGGTTGTTGAATATTTTTTTATTTGATTAGATGTATTATTTTATTAATTGAATCTATATAATAAATTTTATTATATCAAATTGCTTTTACTGCATTACAACTTTCTGAATTGATATTATTTGACTTTCTATTATATATTTTGGAAATGTACATTTTCTTTTGCAGAATATTTATTTTTAATTTTTTGACTGAGTATTTTTTGTATTTATAATAATTTTTTTGTTAAGAAATTTATTAAATATTTTCTGTCTGCTTCATTCCTTATTGTACTATTTCTTCCATTTAGAGATTTTTGAGGCAAGAGTGAGTATACATTTTTTTTTATCATTTAAAAAAAAAATTTGTTATATATTTTTATATAATTTTTAAAATGGAAAAGCAATGAAAAACTTCATAAAATGGGGATTGGGGATTGGGGATTGGGGATTGGGGATTGGGGATTGGG
>Ga0247608_10004096_pt1 | contig 16568 bp, 12 predicted proteins | sample 176DNAGHGlowgp2_FD_193490 | JGI IMG/M metagenome (GOLD analysis project Ga0247608, IMG submission 193490) | Sheep rumen microbial communities from Palmerston North, Manawatu-Wanganui, New Zealand - 1766 DNA GHGlow gp2 | ecosystem: Host-associated > Mammals > Digestive system > Stomach > Rumen ... | reverse complement strand
TTAAAGTAATTGATGTTAGTTATGATTTTGAAATGAGTACACTCTTTGATTATTCAAAAAAAGAAGGATATTTAGTTACATATAAATGTGATGAGCTAGAATCTGCTGTATCTGTAGAAGGTATTTATCCAAATATAAGTTGTATTTCAGATTGGTTTCTTGAAGCGTATTATTATACAGATAAAGATAATAATAGTTTAGCAACTTTTGAAATTTTTCAAGAAATGAAGGGTCGCACACCAAAAGAAAAGATAAAATCTGCTATACTTAATAAAATAAAGAGTGAATTTGATACCTATATTCAAGAAATTGATATTAATGAATATGATGTACATTTAGAAATACCTGATGATTTTGGAAGAATTCCTACAATTGATGAAATAGAAAACGATTTAAATTTATATGAGGTATCAAGTGTAAGATATACTACAATACTTGAAGTTGATAAAGAGGAAGAGTATGAAACAAAGTTAAAAGCATACTTAAAGAATTATTTCGGTGGAGAGTGGAAAATATCTTCCTATAAAAAGGATAATTCATATTCAATCTCTTTTTATGGAAATCATTTCAATATTGGAGATGTATTAAAAAATTAAAAAATATTATTGAAGTGTTAAAACAATTCATTATATAATATAAAAAAATGAAGTAGGTGGAGTAAAAATTGAGAGAAGAGATAGAAAAATATCCCAAAAAAATTGAGCAATTTAAGCAATTAGTTGAAGAAAGTAATAATATAGTATTCTTTGGTGGTGCAGGAGTATCAACTGAAAGTGGAATTCCTGATTTTAGAAGTAAAGATGGATTATACAATCAACAATATGATTATCCACCTGAAACTATATTAAGTCATATGTTTTTTGTTAATAATACAGATGAATTCTATAGATTTTATAAAGCTAAAATGAATTGTTTAAAGTATGAACCTAACATAACACATAAAAAACTTGCTGAACTTGAAAATAAAGGTAAATTAAAAGCTGTTATAACACAAAATATTGATGGATTACATCAAAAAGCAGGAAGTAAAACTGTTTATGAACTACATGGAAGTGTTTTAAGAAATTACTGTATAAATTGCAACAAATTTTACGGAGCAGAATATGTGTTTAATAGTGAGGGTATTCCAAAATGTTCTTGTGGTGGTATAATAAAGCCAGATGTTGTGCTCTATCAAGAGGGGTTAGATGATAATACTGTTACAAAATCAATACTTGCAATACAAAATGCTGATTTGCTAATTGTAGCAGGAACATCTTTAACAGTTTGGCCAGCTTCAGGTTTAATTAACTATTTCAAAGGAAGAAATCTAGTGCTAATAAATAGAGACGCAACTCCATATGACAACAAAGCAGATTTAGTAATAAATGATAGTTTGGGAAAAGTATTTAATAAGATATACTAATTTATTCATTAATAGAACTTAATATAATTATTTAAATAGGTACAAATAGAATAAAATAAAAGCAAACTGAAAGGAAGATTATAGAAATGGACGGAATAAAGCTATCCAAAGATATTATTGAAAATTATAATTTATCAAAAAAACATTTATTTAAAAAAAAGGCAGGAAATTCAAAATATTATTATCAACTTCAATTTGATAGCAATTTAAATAATGATTTAATAGAAATATCAAAATTATATTATAAAAATATCCCTTTTAAGATTTTTGGACTTCATACAAACATTTATATTACAGAAAATGGATATGACGGATTATTTATAGATATAGATCCAAAAAATTCTAAAATAAATTTTAATAAAGAAAGAGAAGAATTTATTGTTTCAGCAAATACATTCACGTCAAACTTAGTGAATTATACAATGAACCTAGGTTATGATTTTGCTTCATTAACAGGAATACCAGGGATGGTCGGCTCTGGAGTTGTTGGAAATTCTAGCTGGTCTTCTAGGAAAAATTATGGAAAATATGTAAAAAAAATAATAATATTCGACTTCAAAGAATCTAAAGAAATAGAAGTAATACCAGATGAGGCATTTTTTTCTACCAGAAATAGTTTTATTAAAAGAGAAAATCGAGAAAAAACAAGATATTTTGTAAAGGAAATTATACTAAAATCAGAGTATATTGGAAAGGAAAATGTTAGAGAAAAATATTTAGAGCAGATTAATAAAAGAAGAGAATCTTTAAAGATAGGTTTTTCAGAAGGATGTGCAGGATCTATTTGGGCAAATCTTGATTTAAGAGAAAAGATAGGAATGAGTTTTAAAGAAATAATTATTAATAATCAAGAATTTAATATTAATTTTAATGGTGCAAGATATAGTAATAATGGTAGTAGATTTTTTATTACTGATAATAATACAACAGATAAAGATGTTGCAAAATTATTTGATTTTACAATAAAAAAATTTAAAGAATTATATAAAATTGAACCAATAAAAGAAGTTTTGATTTTAGATTATGATGGAGAAATAGATTTATATACTTTTATAAAAAGGTATTTATAGTTTTAACAAATACAAACAACTATCAAAATTAAATAAAACAAATCATAGATTGTAAATTATAATTATTAAAGGAGAAACTGCAAAATGTCAGTGAAAATAATGTATTTTCTATGTGGTACAACAACAAATAATGAACAGCACAAATCCACTGGGCAAAATCCAAGAATTTTAAGTGAACTAGGAATAAATCAAAGTAAAGAATTAAGAAATTTAAAGACAGTTGATGTATGAGGTCGATAGGAATAAAAATAGATGTTCTAGCTAATGTGAATTATATTTAATTTTAAGAGATTATCTGATTATTATCGAGATAGTCTTTTATTTTTAACTATTTTGTTATATAATGAAAAAAATGGAGGTAAGAAATATGAGTAAAATATTAGTTAGTTATTTTTCAGCAAGTGGAGTAACAAGAGAAATTGCACAAAGAGTTACAAGTGCAATAAATGGAGATTTATTTGAAATTGAACCAGTAGAAAAATATACAGATGCAGATTTAGATTGGACAAACAGACAAAGTAGATCATCTATTGAGATGAATGAAAATATTAAACCAGAAATAGTAAATAAAGTATCTAATTTAGATGAATATGATACAATTTGTTTAGCATTTCCTATTTGGTGGTATAAGGAGCCTACAATTATTGATAAGTTTTTAGAAGAAAATGATATGTCAAATAAAAATATTTATGTATTTGTAACAAGTGGCTCATCTTCAATAGATTCTACTTACAGAAGTTTAAAAAGTAGTTTTCCTAATCTAAATTTTGTTGATGGAAAAAGATTTACAGGAAGAGAATCAGATGAAGAATATAAAAATTGGATTATAAAATAAAAATACATGGAACAAAAGGTATATATAATATGATAAAAGAAAAATATAATTATTGGTTTTATATTAAATTATTTATACAAGCAATAATAAAATACATATTTGGTGTATTAATTGTAGGTGGATTATTGTTCATTCCTGCAAATTCCTTTGAATATTGGAATGGGTGGCTATTTATGGGGTTATTATTCATTCCAATGTTTATCGCAGGGATTGTTTTAATGATAAAAAATCCAGAACTATTAAGAAAACGATTAAATGCTAAAGAAAGAGAAAATGAACAAAAGTGGGTTTTATTATTTAGTGGTTTAATGTTTATAGCAGGTTTTATTGTTGCTGGATTAAATTATAGATATCAGTGGATAAAGATGCCTAATGCCGTCATAATTATATCATCTATTCTATTTATAATTGCATACACATTATATGCGGAAGTATTAAGAGAAAACACGTATCTTTCTCGTACTATTAAAGTACAAGAGAATCAAAAAGTAATTGATACAGGCCTATATGGAATTATAAGGCATCCTATGTATTCAGTAACTATTTTGTTATTTTTAACAATGCCTTTAATATTAGGTTCAATCATTTCTTTTATAATATTTTTGGTTTATCCTATTATTATTAGTAAAAGAATAAAAAATGAAGAAAAAGTATTAGAAAAAGATCTAAATGGATACATAGAATACAAGAAAAAAGTAAAATATAAAGTAATTCCATATGTATGGTAAAGTAAAATTAGATATAACTACAAGAGAACATAAACATTGATATATAAGAAAAAACAATATTTAGAATAATTTTTAAGGAGCAAATATAGAAAAAATGTTCCTTTTGTTATATAATAAAAAAATATTTATAGGAGGATAAAAATGAACGAATATATTAATTTAAATATAGAAAATATTGAAAAAGAACACATATGTTGTGCAATTGGAGATCCAAAACATCAACAAGGGGTTGATTGTAAAAAAGAATGGATAAAAGAAAAATTAAAAGATGGACATGTTTTTAGAAAACTAAATGCTAGAGGAAAAATATTTATTGAATATGAGCCACTAGAAACAGCATGGGTTCCAATTAATGGAAAGAATTATGAATATATTTATTGTTTATGGGTAGCAGGAAGTTTTAAAGGTAAGGGAATTGGAAAAGAGCTATTAGAATATGCAATAAATGATTCAAAAGAAAAAGGCAGAAGCGGAATTTGTACATTAGTTTCTAAAAAGAAAAAACCATTTTTAGGAGAAAAGAAATTTTTTGAACATTTTGGTTTCAAAGTAGTAGATAATGTTGGAGATTATGAATTATTAGCATTACAGTTTGAAAATAGTGATACACCAAAGTTTAATGAAAATGTTAGAACTATGAAAATAGATAATCAAGATTTTACTATATATTATAGCAACGAATGTCCTTATGTAGAATATGAAGTTAAAGAACTTTCAGATTATGCAAAAGAAAAGAATATAAAATTAAACTTTATAAAAATAGACTCACTAGAAAAAGCTAAAAATGCTCCTTGTATTTTTAACAATTGGGCAAATTTCTATAAAGGTAAATTTATATCAAATACAATACTAAATGCTAATGCCTTAGAAAAATTACTATAGCCACAGGCAAAAAATTACCAAAACAATGGTAATTTTTTTAATTTTATATTATAATACAAAAAGGTGATAGCAAAAATGGAAAAACAAAAATTAATAAAAGAAGTATTTAGTGATTACAAAACAGAATCAAACATAAAAGAAGCAAAAATAGAAACATTAAACCTAATAAAAAATACTAATGTATTAGAAATAAATATATATAGCCAAAGTTATATTGAAATAAAAGAACTTTGGTTTTTTGAAAAATTCTTAAAAGAAAGATTCCAGTTTTCAAATGTTGATGTAAAAATTAAATATAGCGAAGATGTTACAATCAAGCCGATTGAAAAAGAATGGAAAAATTTGATTTGTTATATGATACATAAATATCCACTCATGAGACCAATGATACTTCTAAAAAGTACAATTGAAGTAAACAATAAAAACATCCTTGTAAAAATGAAAATAAGAGGTGCGGATTTTTTACGTGGCAGAAAATTAGATAGAGAGTTAGAAAGAGTAATAAAAAATTTATTTGAATACAATTATAAAATAGATTTTTTAGAAGTAATAGATGAACAAGATGAAAAAGAATTAGCTAAAAAACGAGAACATAGCAAAAAGATAGCAATTGAAAAAGCACTAGAACATATGCAAATTGGAGAACAAATTGCGGAAGAACGAACCAAAAAAGGAAAAAACGAAAAAAAATCAAAGGCACCTGAAGAAACAGGAGACCAAAAATCTCCGGTACCAGTGACACAAATGGAAGAACAAAAATTATTAGAAAAAGAATTAGAAGAAAATACACCATTAATTTATGGAAGAAATCAAAATTTAAAAACAAATATAATAAAAATAGAAGATATTTCTCCAGAAGATGATATGGCAGCAATCTCAGGAGAAATTCTATCAGGTACAATTGAAGAAAGAGAATTAAAAAGCGGAAAATTTTTAGTATCATTTAATGTGTATGATGGTACAAGTACAATTAGTTGTAAAATTTTCTTAAAACCTGAAGAAAAAGCAAAAGTAGTAAATAGATTAAACAATGCAAAAGGTGTAAAATTAGAAGGAAAATCTGGGATAAGCAATTTTACACATGAACTAGAAATAATGGCAAATGTTGTAATAGAAACAGAAGGAATTAAAAAACAAGTTAGACAAGATTTAGCTGAAGTAAAAAGAGTTGAGCTACATATGCATACTCAAATGAGCCAAATGGATGCTATGACATCAGCAACAGATTTAATAAAAAGAGCTATGAAATGGGGCTGGAAATCTATTGCAATTACAGACCATGGAGTAGTACAAGCATTCCCAGAAGCACACAAGCTTTTAGGAGTAGACAATCCAGATATGAAAGTAATTTATGGAGTTGAAGCATATTTGGTTCCAGATAGTTCTGCTGTTGTTGTAAATGATAAAGGTCAATCAATAGATACAACCTATTGTGTACTAGATTTAGAAACAACAGGACTTTCTGCTAAAACAGAAAAAATCACAGAAATTGGAATTATGAAAATAGAAAATGGAGAAGTAGTAGATAAATTCTCTGAATTTGTAAACCCTGAAAAGCATATTCCAGAACGTATTCAAGAAATAACAGGAATTACAGATGATATGGTAATAGACAGTCCTAAAATTGAAGAACTATTTCCAAAAATTTTAGAGTTCATTAAAGGAAGTGTTCTAGTTGCACATAACGCAACATTTGATATAGGATTTTTGAAAAATGTTGCAAAAGAATTAGGATATGAGTTTGACTATACATATGTTGATACTCTTCCACTTGCAAGAAAGCTTTATCCAAATTTGAAAAAACATAAACTTGGAAAAATAGCAGAGCATTTAGGAATAGAGGTATTGGTTGCACACCGTGCCTTAGATGATGTAGATACAACTGTTAAAGTTTTAAGCCAAATGATGAAAGAACTTAAAAAAAGAGGAGCTAAAACAGTTGGAGACATTGCTACAAAATGTGAGGATGAAAAAGCAAAAGCAGAAGAATATAAAAGACTTCAGCCATATCATGCAATTATTCTTGCAAAAAACTATGTTGGGCTTAAAAATTTATATAAACTTGTTTCACTTTCGCATTTAAAATATTTTTATAAAAAGCCTAGAATATTAAAGAGTTTATATAAAAAATACTCAGAAGGGCTTATTTTAGGAAGTGCATGTGAGGCAGGAGAGTTATACCAAGCAATTGAGCTAGGTAGACCTGATGAAGATATAGAAGAAATTGCAGAAAGCTATGACTATTTAGAAATTCAACCTATTGGAAATAACGAATTTTTAATTAGAAATGGTATTGTAAAAGATGAAGAAGCTTTAAAAGATATAAATCGAAAAATTGTAGAAATAGGAGATAGACTATCAAAGCCAGTTGTTGCAACCTGTGATGTACATTTTATGGACCCACAAGATGAGATTTATAGAAGAATTTTAGAAGCTGGACAAGGCTATAAAGATGCAGATAATCAAGCACCTCTATATTTAAGAACAACAAATGAAATGCTAGATGAATTTAAATATTTAGGTGAAGAAAAAGCCTATGAAGTTGTAGTTACAAACACAAATAAAATAGCTGATATGTGTGAACAGATTTCACCAATATCACCAGAAAAATGCCCTCCACATATTCCTGGTTGTGAGCAAACAATAAAAGATATTGCATATGATAAAGCTCATAAATTATATGGAGAAAAATTACCTGAGCAAGTTCAAACAAGGCTAGATAAAGAGTTAGATTCAATTATTAAAAATGGATTCTCAGTTATGTATATTATTGCACAAAAACTAGTGTGGAAATCTAATGAAGATGGATACATAGTTGGATCTCGTGGTTCGGTAGGTTCTTCATTTGTAGCTAATATGACTGGAATTACAGAAGTTAATTCACTTCCACCACATTATAGGTGCCCAAAATGTAAATATGTAGATTTTACAGACTATGGTTATGGAAATGGATTTGATTTGCCTGATAAGAATTGTCCAAAATGTGGAGCAAGACTAGACAAAGATGGAATGGATATTCCATTTGAAACATTTTTAGGATTTAATGGAGATAAAGAGCCAGATATAGACTTAAACTTTTCGGGAGAATATCAAGCAAAAGCGCATAAATATACAGAAGTAATATTTGGAAAAGGTACAACTTTTAAAGCAGGTACAGTTGGTACTGTTGCTGATAAAACTGCATATGGTTATGTAAAAAAATACTATGAAGAAAGAAATACTCCTGTAAGCCAAGCAGAAGCAACTAGACTAGCAACTGGTTGTACTGGAATAAAAAGAACAACAGGACAGCACCCAGGAGGAATTATAGTTGTTCCTAAAGGTAGAGAGATATATGAATTTACACCAGTTCAGCATCCGGCTGATGACCCTAATTCAGACATTATAACAACACATTTTGATTATCACTCAATTGATCAAAACTTACTTAAATTAGATATATTAGGGCACGATGATCCAACAGTAATAAGAATGCTTCAAGATATTACAGGTATTGACCCAACAAAAGTACCTTTAGATGACAAAGCTACAATGAGTTTATTCCAAGGTACAGAGGCATTAGGAGTTACACCAGAACAGATAAAATCAAAAGTAGGAAGCTATGGAGTTCCAGAATTTGGAACAAAATTTGTTAGAGGAATGCTTGTAGATACAAAACCAACTACATTTGATGAATTAATCAGAATATCAGGTTTATCACATGGTACTGATGTATGGCTTAATAATACAGCAGATTTAATTAAAGAGGGAACAGTTACATTAAGAGAAGCAATATGTTGCCGTGATGATATAATGATTTATTTAATAAAAAAAGGTATAGATCCAAATAAATCATTCAAAATAATGGAATCTGTACGTAAAGGTAAAGTTGCAGGTGGAAAAGAGAAAAACTGGGAAGAGTATAAACAAATAATGAGAGAACATGATGTTCCTGAATGGTATATAGGTTCTTGTGAAAAAATTAAATACATGTTCCCAAAAGCACATGCGGCAGCTTATGTAACAAATGCATTTAGAATTGCATGGTTTAAAGTTCATGTACCAAAAGCATATTATAGTGCATTTTTCTCGATAAGAGCAGCAGAAAACTTTGATGCTTCATGTATGGTTTTAGGAAAAGAAAAAGTAAAAAACAAAATGAAAGAAATAGACTTAAAAGGGGTAACAGCAACCAAAAAAGAGCAAGATATGTATGCAGTTTTAGAACTTGTTTTAGAGATGTATGAAAGAGGTATAAAATTCTTACCGATAGATTTATACAAATCACATTATAAAAACTTTATAGTTGAAGATGAGGGGATAAGACCACCATTTTCATCAATTGCAGGATTTGGACCAATTGCAGCAGAATCGCTATATAAAGCAGCAAAGGAAGAAGAATTTATGTCTATAGATGAAATTAGAATAAGAGCAAAACTTGGTGATTCAACAATTGACCTACTTCGTGAGTTTGGAGTATTAGATGGAATGCAAGAAAGTAATCAAATGAGTTTGTTTGGGTAATGGGGGACAACGGGATTGGTTTGTCCCCATTGACAACTTGAAAGGAGACAATTTATGAAAATAATTCATTGTAGTGATTTACATTTAGATTCAAGAATGAAATCTAATTTAGATAGTAAAAAAGCAAAAGAACGTAGAGATGAGATATTAATTACATATCAAAATATGATTAAATATGCAGTAAATAATGATGTTAAAATCATTTTAATTGCAGGTGATTTATTTGATAAAAAAGAAACTACAGTAAAAGCCAGAAATATTGTAATTGATAGCATTATTTCAAATCCTGAAATAGATTTTATTTATTTAAAAGGAAATCATGATGAATCTGGATTTTTAGATAATTTAGAAAATATTCCTGACAATTTAAAACTATTTGACTCAAAAAAATGGACAACATATACTTATGGAAGGATTACAATTTCTGGCATTGAATTTGGAAGTCTTTCAGATTATGAAATCTATAGTACTTTACTTCTTAATAAGAGTGATTTTAATATAGTTACAATGCATGGGCAAGAATCAAAATATGAAATGAAGGATAAAACAGAGATAATAAATCTTTCAAGTCTTAAAAATAAGAATATAGATTATTTAGCTTTAGGGCATATTCATAAATATAAACAAGCTGAACTTGACCAAAGAGGTGTATATTGTTATTCTGGATGCCTAGAAGGAAGAGGATTTGATGAGTGTGGAGAAAAAGGCTTTGTTTTATTAGATATTGATGAAGAAAGCCTAAAATATACTGCAAAATTTATTCCTTTTGCTGAAAGAAATTTATATGAAATAGATGTTAATGTAACATATGCAAATTCTACTCTAGATGCTGAAAAATTAATAGATAATCAGCTTGAAAGTATAAGCCCAGATTCACTTATAAAAATAGTCTTAAAGGGTAAAGTTGACGTAGATTCAGAAAGAGATATAAATTACCTAGAAAAGAAATATAAATCAATTTATTATTTTGCAAAAATATATGATGAAACAACATTAAAAATTGATTTTATGACATATCAAAATGATGCTTCTTTAAAGGGGGAGTTTATTAGACTTGTTTTATCTCAAGATTTATCAGAGGAAGAGCAAAGCAAAATAATTAGTACTGGAATTAAGGCACTTTCCGGAGAGGAGGTAATATAGGTTGTAAACTCTTTTCCAGTATTGTGAAACTAAATAGCCTTATAAATATATATTTTAGAATGAAGTGCGTAAGCGTTTAACCGGAGCGAAGCGTAGGGCGGTCTGGAGCAATTGACAGATATTGTTCACCTATATATGCATTATATAGGTGAACATATGAAAATTGCGACACCAAACGGAATGATAAAATATATATTTATAAGGCAGTCTAGTAATGAGTTGTTAAAAGAAGGGAGGAACATAATTTAAGATGAAACTATTAAAATGCCATATAGAAAATTTTGGAAAATTATCAAATTATGATTATGATTTTCAAGATGGGTTAAACACAATTAAAGAAGACAATGGATTTGGAAAAACCACTTTTGCAAGTTTTATAAAAGCTATGTTTTATGGGCTAGAAAGCAAAAGAAACACTAAAGCACTAATAGATAGAAAAAAATATGAACCATGGCAAGGTGGCAAATTTGGTGGAAATATTGAATTTGAGTTACATGGAAAAAAGTATAAAATAGAAAGATTTTTTGAAAAAAAGGAAGCAGACGATATTTTTAAATTATATGATTTATCAACAAACCTTGAAACAAATGACTTCTCTCAAAACATTGGAGAAGAAATATTTAAGTTGAATAAAGAAGCTTATGAAAGAAGTACATTTATTTCAGGACAAAATATGGAAACCTCAATGAATGATAGCCTAAATGCCAAACTTGGAAATATTTTAGAAAATGAAAATGATATTAATTCTTCAGAAAAGGCAATAAATGCATTAGATGAGGCAATTAAAAGATATAAAAAAACGGGTGGAAGAGGAGAAATAAATGAAGCTATTTTAGAGAAAACTAAATTAGAAAAAAAGCTTGAAAATAGTAAAATAGATGAGAAAATATTAGAAGAAAGAAAGATTTCATTAGAGAGCATAAAAAAACAAATAGCTGAAAAAATGGTTTTGCAAGAAGATTTAAGAAAAGAATTAACATCAATAAATGAAGAAGAAAGTAAAAAGGCAAAATTAGAGCATTATACTCTTTTAAAAAATCAATTAGAAGAAAGTAAAAAAAATATAATAGAATTTGCAGACAAAGACAAGGTCGATGCAGATCTTAATGAAAAAATAGGGTATAATAAAAATAAGTTAGAAAATATTGAAAACAAAATAGAAGTAATTGATAACAAACTAAAACAAAATAAAAAAATAGGATTAAGTAGTTTAACTATTGCAATTGTAATTGCTATTATCACGGTTATATTATATATAAAGAAATTAACAACTATAGGTATTGGTTTATCAGTTGTATGCTTAATTTTTGCATTTGTTTTTGTAACTTATAGTGTGCTTATAGCAAAAACAAAGGGCAAGTTAGAAAGAAAAAAATTAGAAAAAGAAAATTTAGAAGATACAGCTAAAACTTTAAAGTCAATTTATGAAAAACAGCAAATTGAAAGAGAAGCGGAACTTAATAAATTAAATAGTGATTATGAGCTTAAACAACAAAATATGCAAGTTTTTGAACAACAAAATAGTATAGAAGAACTAACTTCATACACACCTAAAACAACAGATGTAAGTAAGGATGAAGTTGAAAAAAATTTAAATAACCTCCATACAGAGACTAATAAACTAAATGATGAAAAAAACTATATTCAAAATCAAATTGAAGTTTTAGAAGCATCAATTGATACTTTTGAAACAGAAAATGAGATAGATGATATAACAGATAATATTGAAAAAATGAAGCAAAACTTAAATATTTTAGAAAAAACAAAAAAATATTTAAACCTAGCCAAAGAACAGTTTTCTTCACATTATTTAAAAGGTATGCAAGATAGTTTTATAAAGAATTTGGAGATTCTTAATGGTTCAAAAATGGAAGTAAATTTAGATGTAAATTTAAATGCAGAAATAAATCAAAATGGTTCAAATAAGAAAATAGATTTTATGAGTACTGGTTATAAAGATTTGATTTATATATGTATGAGATTAAGCTTAATAGAAAGCTTATTTGAGGACGAAAAGCCTTTTATAATTTTAGATGATCCTTTTGTGAATTTAGATGAAGAAAAAATAGAAAATGCTATGAAATTAATTAAAACCAAGGCTAAAGAGTATCAGATTATTTATTTTGTGTGTCATGAATGTAGGTCTTAAAGATTATTTGATTTTATAAAATAATAATGATCTAAAAGATAATATTTATATAAATTAATGAAAATAAAAGAATAATGAATAAAATACTATATAATAATTAAAAAATTATAAAATTTAAACCAAAATAACAAAATTTATACTTGAATATTTACAAAAATAGTAGTATTATAAAAGTAACTTAATAGTAAGAAAAGCTACCCTGCGTAGTTCGTTTAGGCAGAATTTTTAGAACCTACAAGTTTAAAGAGGGTCCAATCTCTTGATATGGCGTGCATGCTTACTTCTATTTTATTTTAACAAAAATATTCGTAAGAAGCCCATGAGTATTAAGGTAGGAACCCACCTGTTTGTGAGAGCAGGTTGTTAAAAATTTTGAACATCAACGGCTAAAGCGGGGAGCTTTTTATTTTTTTATTATAATTACAGGATAATAGCTTTTAGACTAAAAAGCTTAAATATATTATTTTAAAATCACGCGTAAGTCGAACAAACGAGGCATAGCCGAGTGCGATTGGAGAAATCGACATCGTAGCTGAATTTTTCATAAGAAAAATTACAGGTACATAAAGATTTCGACACCAAGTGATTGAAAAATAATATATTTAAGCTGTCTAAAATATAAAAGTCAAAAAACAACATTACCCAATAATAGAATGAAGAAAGGAATTACATAATGAACATTGTTCCCATAGAGAAAAATAAAGAATACATAGTAGATATCATAGACAACGGCTTTGAAGGAGAAGGAATAGCTAAAATTGATGATTTTACTATTTTTATTCCAAATGCCATTAAAGGTGAGAAAATAAAAGTTTTAATTGTAAAAGTATTATCATCATATGCATATGGAAAAATCATTGAAATAATTGAAAAATCACCAAATAGAGTTGAAGTTGACTGCCCAACATATAAAAGATGTGGTGGATGTGATTTAAGGCATATTAACTATGAAGAAACCTTAAATATGAAGCAAAATGCAGTTCAAAACCTAGTTAATAAAAATTTAAAAACAAATATTGAAGTTAAACCTACTTGGGGAATGGGAAATCCATATCATTATAGAAATAAACTACAATTTCCAGTAGGTGTTGATAAAGATGGGAAGCCTGTAATTGGAGTATTTGCAAATAGAACACATGAAATAATTCCAATAGAAAACTGTTTGATTCAAAATGAAAAATCAGTTCAAATAGCAAAATATGTGTTAGATTGCATAAAAAAATATCACATTAGTGTTTATAATGAAAAAGATCAAACAGGGTTAGTTAGACATATAATTGTTAAATCATCAAAACATTTTGATAAATATATGGTAATTATAGTTATAAATGGAGATTTTTTACCATTTGAAAAAGACTTTGCAAATGATTTATATTATGCTTGTAGAGAGATTTGTTCAATTTTTGTTAATATTAACAAAAAAAATACAAATGTAATTTTAGGTGAAAAAAATAAATTAATTTATGGAAGAGAATATCTAGAAGATTATCTTGGGGATTTTGTGTTTAAAATTTCACCACTTTCATTTTATCAAGTAAATGCAGTTCAGGCTGAAGCTATGTATAATTATGCCGTAGAAGAAGCAAATATTACAAAAAATGATATGGTTTTTGATTTATATTGTGGAATAGGTACAATTTCTTTGTTTATGGCAAAACACGCAAAGAAAGTTTATGGTGTAGAAATTGTTGAGCAAGCAATCCAAATGGCAAAAGAAAATGCTAAATTTAATGAGATGAAAAATACTGAATTTATTGTAGGTGATACAGAATTTATATTAACAGATTTAATTAAAAATAAAAAAATAATACCAGATGTTGTTATGGTAGACCCACCTCGAAAAGGTTTAGATAATACAACCATTGACAATATTCTTGAAATTAAACCTAGAAGAGTTGTATATATAAGTTGTAATCCTGCAAGTTTAGTAAGAGATTTAGCTAAAATGGAAGATATATATGAAATAAAGAGCATTCAGCCATTTGATATGTTTCCATTTAGTCATCATGTGGAAAATGTTGTAGTTTTGAATATAAAATAAAAAACACTAAGATGTCGAAAAATGTCGATGTCTTTTTTTATATTCTTTGTGGAAAAATGTTGAAATTGGAGATAAGATATGATACAATACGAACAAAGGTTTAAAGAATTAGGAGGCAATCAATGACAAATAATAAATTAGAGACTATTTCAAATCTTTTTGATGGAAAAGAAATAAGAAGTATATGGGATTCTGAAAAAGAAGAATATTTTTTTAGTGTAGTAGATGTAATTAGTGCATTAACAGATAGTAAAATTCCAAGAAATTATTGGAGTGATTTGAAGAGAAAACTATTTGATGAGGGAAGTGAGTTGCACGAAAAAATCGTGCAACTGAAATTGAAATCAAATAAAGATGGTAAAATGTATTTAACTGATACATTAGATACAGAAGGAATTTTGAGGCTAATAGAATCAGTTCCAAGTCAAAAAGCAGAACCATTTAAAGTATGGTTAGCATCACTTGGAAAAGAGAGAATAGATGAAGTGTTTAATCCGGAAATTGCTGTAAATAGAGCAATTGATTATTATAGAAATAAAGGATATTCTGATAAATGGATTGAAGCAAGATTAAAAGGAATACTTGATAGAAAGAAATTAACAGATATATGGAAAGAAAATGGAATTAACGAAAATTTGGAATATGCTATATTAACAAATGATATTTATAAATCATGGTCTGGAATGAAAGCATCTGAATATAAAGAATATAAGAATATTAGAAAAGAATCATTAAGAGATAATATGTCTGATGTTGAAGTAGCATTAACAGATTTAGGAGAAATTGCAACTCGTGAATTAGCAAAAAAACACAAACCATATGGATTGAAAGAAAATAGAAAAATTGCAAAAGCAGGTGGAGAAGTTGCTAAAACAGCAAGAGATGATTTAGAGCAAAAACTTGGAGAAACAATAATTAGTAAAGAAAATAGATTAAATTATAAGTATGCTGAAGAAAATAAAATGTTAGATAGTAAAAATGATATTAATCCTTGCTGAAAGTTAGTATTAATGGTATAATACGGACAAAAAGTAAATAAAAATTGGAGTAACTATTATGGTTTTTGAAATATATGAAGCAAAAGATAAAAGAGGAAAAGAAACAATAATGAATTTAATGCAATTATATACATATGAGTTAAGCTTTTTTGAAGATGATACTAGTAGTTTTAATCTATTAGATAATGGATTATATGAAATGTGTAAATATACGAAATTATATTGGGAAGAAGAAAAAAGGCATCCTTACATTTTAAAATATAATGGTAATTTAGCAGGTTTTGTTTTAGTAAGGTTTAACGAAGATGGAAACTATGAAATTGCAGAATTTTTTGTGTTAAATAAATATAGAAAACTTGGAGCAGGTACATATATGGCAAATGAAATGTTTAAGCAATTTAAAGGAAAATGGGAAATACGTACTTTATTAAAAAATATAAGAGCACAAGAATTTTGGAGAAAAGTTGTAAAAAAAGCCAGCAATGGCAATTTTAAAGAAATGAAGATAAGAAACAATAGTAAATATGCTTTTTATTTTGAAAACTGAAACTTTAGAAAAGTCATATTAAAGATAAAACTATGAATGATTATAATATTTTTTTCATTGGAGAAAATTAGTATGGATAATAATAAAATAATAATAATTGGAGCTAAAGAAAACAATTTAAAAAATATCTCGTTAGATATAGATAAACATAAATTTAATGTAGTAACAGGAGTATCTGGAAGCGGAAAATCTTCTCTAGTATTTGATTGTATATATGCTTCAGCTCAATCATCATTTTACGAAACTTTATCAACATATATTGTAAAT
>Ga0247608_10004095_pt1 | contig 16571 bp, 27 predicted proteins | sample 176DNAGHGlowgp2_FD_193490 | JGI IMG/M metagenome (GOLD analysis project Ga0247608, IMG submission 193490) | Sheep rumen microbial communities from Palmerston North, Manawatu-Wanganui, New Zealand - 1766 DNA GHGlow gp2 | ecosystem: Host-associated > Mammals > Digestive system > Stomach > Rumen ... | reverse complement strand
GCACGTCCGTCTGTTGTCGGAAATGCTTACGAAGAGCACTGGCACGGCAAATACAAGACGGACGTATTCGGCGCATTTGTCACCGATAAGGACGGCAAGCCGATACTTTCCGCAGACTACGACCCGAACCGCGAATATATACCGCGCTCAAAGCGCCCCGAATGGGCAGCTGTCGGACTTGTGGGACGGCTGATAGTTGCCGACAACGGAAAATGCGTTCCGGGCGGGTATGTCTCGGCAAGGAGCGGCAAGGCTGTGCCGACCTTCACAGTCACACGGGTGCTGATGCTGAAGCGCGTGGACGAGACCCACATAGAAGTGCTGATACGATAGGAGGAAATAATATGGACGAGAACGATGTACAGGTGAGAGAGCGTCTCACAGCGGTCGAACAGTCATTAAAAAGTTTACATAAACGACAAGATCACAGCGACGAGCTGATCAAAAGCGTTTACGAAATGGCAGTCGAAGTCAAGAACATGAGGGAAACGCTGAATAATGTCGTTGAACAGGTCGAGGAAGTAAAGAACAAGCCGGTGAAAAAATGGGAATCGGTGACCGCCGCAATAATCGGTGCTATTGCCGGCGGCATCGGTACGGCACTGGCGGGGCTGATTATACATTAAGGGGCTTACGGAATGGACAAGAACATCATAAAAGCCATAAAAAACGATCTCAGCGGACTGGCGCCGATCGTGGAGCTGGCGGCCGCTATGAAAATAGGTGTGCGCATTACCGTCGATCGGGAACTGAAGCCGGGAGACACTATAACGATGCGATTCAAGAACGATAAAGAGATCGATAATTCTGCCGATTGCTATTCGGAACTCTGGAAAATAGTCCGCAAGGCGGAAGGAAAGACAAACCGGGACGGTCTGCGCTGCATCAACGGGCATGTGTATTTTTTTGACGACATCACGTCAGAGTCTATCAGCGCAGTACGGCCGCAGAACCTGATATCCCTCACAGCCGAGCAGAACGCATTGATTACTGAACGATGCCGACAGCTGCTCCAAAAATGTGCAGGTGAGCTGCCCGGAACAGAGCGGGCTATGCTGATGACCGACAGCCTGCGTATCGTCTGCGAAAGTAAGCAGATCGACCCGACAAAATCGCCACAGGTTATAACAATGACTTGCCCCGGCGGTACAATACATCTGCACAATCATCCGTCTGGCGCGGCATTCTCGCGGCAGGATATTATCACGTTCGCCTCATGCCCGAAACTGCATATAATGGGCGTTGTTGGTAACAGCGGGTGTACATACATGCTCGAAAAGAGTGAACGTTTCAATTTGAAGCGCCTTAAACGCCTGATCGAGTATGTTCCGCAGGATTATGAGCTTCGGCGACGGCTCCCGTACTGCGGTATCAACTATTACGTGGAGGGTAAACTGTATGATTTCTGAACCTGAACTTCTTGCCCTGCTCCTGCGCAGAGCCGTAAAAAGCAGCGTTATATCTTCCAGCGCTAAGAGCCCGCTGGCATTTTATCTCGAGGCGGAACACACGGCACACCAATGGGGCTCTGTGGGGCATTACATGCGGGACGATACGTATTATCTGACATACTATCAGTATTTTGAGCAGACGGCGGGTGTCGAGACCGTCCGGGACGTCGAAATTGATCTGTTTTACAAGCCGCCCGGTTATCCCGGGCAGGTGATTTTCGGAAGGTCTGAGAATGTGGTTCCGGAACAGATGCCGGAAGAAATCACGATCAACTGCGGCAGCAGCGATGAAATAAGCAAGGCGGCGTTCATCGCGGAGGTGCAGAAAAGACTGAACGCCGCAGCGCACACGCTGATGATAGATACGCCTGAAAACAGTACGGGATATGCAAAGTGCAGGATATGGAGGGTCGAACCGTTATGGATATAGGATATATAATCAAAGAGATCAATGATCTGAAAAATAAAAGCGCCGAAGAGCTCGCACAGCAGTATCTGAGCGAAAAGGCACGGGAAGAAACGGATTTCCCGTTCGTGCTTAACAAGATCGCGGCGCACGAGATCGGTGAAACGGCAGTAATTCAGCAGCTTACCGGTCCGGGGCATTATCTTGTTGTATATACCGCGTCGGAGGTCTCCGGTTATACGCTGGGAAATGAAAGTATTAATTTCGGCTCGTTCGACACACGGGCGCAGTATAAAGAAATAGATCTTTTCTACAAACCCGGGACAGGAACGGTACAGAAAGTGTTCGGGTTGGGGAGGTATGCAGTACCGGCGGAAAACGGTATCACGATATCCGCGCCCGATAACGGTGCGGCGGCGTGCCTGATCTTCCTTGTCGGATTAAATGAGACCCTTGAAGCGACAGGGCTTGAAGCACTGGAACCTGACACCGAGGATAGCGGCGAAGACGAAGTATAAGAGGTAACATTATGGCGGCACTTGTAAATTATAACTATAGCACAAATTACGCTGAATTTTCGATAGAAAACGAGGCGGAGCTTGCGAAATTGCCGACAACGACAGCGAAAGGCAGCGGAGAGCTTGCAAATGTCGGAGCTGTGACTGCCGGATCAATAGCATGCACCACAAGCGGAGATCTGGAAGTATATACCCTCGGCGCGGGGGATACATGGAATAAGAGGTGATAACATGGCGGCACTTGTAAATTATAACTATAGCACAAATTACGCTGAATTTTCGATAGAAAACGAGGCGGAGCTTGCAAAATTGCCGACAACGACAGCAAAAGGCAGCGGAGAGCTTGCAAATATTGACACTGTGAAAGCAGGGTCAATGGCATACACCACAAGCGGAATTTTCCGGGTGTTCCGTCTGGACGGCGCGGGGAACTGGAACGAAATAACCTTTGAAGATGGCGGCGGAGAGAGCTGGATAACAGACAGCTCCGAAATGCACCGTAATATCTTCCGTGGCAAATATCTCGGTACGGCTGTCACAGCAGCGCAGAAAGCGGCGATCGCGGACGGTTCATTTAATGATTTATTTCTCGGCGATTACTGGACGATAAACGGCGTGAACTGGCGTATTGCGGACATGGATTATTACTATGAAAAATTCTATGCCGCAGAAGCAGGGGAATTACAGACGACCGACAAGCATCACCTTGTTATTGTCTCCGATACCGCGCTTTATGAAACGTTTTACAAGGACGGAAACACCGATACCACAGGTTACGCAGGTTCGGCACTTCACTCGGCGGAAGCTGCGGAAGCGATCGTAAATTCGGCATTCCCCGGAATGATGCTTACTTATAATGATCTGTTGATGACAACCAGCCAGCCACGGTTTGTGTCTGCGATCAGAGAATGTACTGTCGAAGCAATGTCTTCAGCTATGGTGTTCGGAAATTATACGGTATATAATACCACATTTACAAGTTCATCAAGTCTTAATGATCTTGCAGCGGTGCCTTCATGCCGACAGTTTGCGTTGTTCGGAATAGCTCCGGTGTATATACAGACCGAAAATCACTACTTCCTGCGCGATTCCTGCGACAGTAATATTAAGGTTGTGGTCGCTTATTCTTCCCCGCGTTACTATCCGCCTAATCAGAAGGCGTATCACCGTCCGTTCTTCCTGCTGGGTTCAGCAGAATGACATAAATATAAAGGAGGAAACTGAATATGGAAATGATCAATATGGGAATTCTTGTGACAGCCATGGGAGTATTGGTTATCCTTACAAACGCATTTACGGAACTTGTTAAGGGCATGTTCCCGAAAATGCCCCCACAGATAACCGCTACAATAATCGCGCTGCTGCTGACTATCTTTGCAGTGACCGCATATCTGACTATTACAGGTACGCCGGTGCAGTGGTACACAATAATCGGCGCAATAGTAGCAGGGCTGTTCGTTAGTTACACCGCCCAGTTCGGACACGACAAACTGGACGAGATCATTAAACTGCTTGGAGGTAAGAAATAATGGAACGTGAGATAATAGAAGAATACAAAAAGGCTGAAATACATTTCAAGGCAATGGCGGCACTCGTTAAGAACGAGGGAATCAGCATTGACGGTGCGGCGAGTACAGCGAAAGAAAAGACCGCTCCGCAGACAGTGCCGAAACAGGAGGTACAGCCGGAAACTACAGCGCCGGGCATAATGTATATCGGCAAAAACGAATACACGATCTCTCCCGGCGAACACGTGAAGTTCAGTGTTTACTTTAACGGCGTATCTACTACCAGCGATTACAGGATACTGCCGGGCGGAACTCCGACATACATTAAATCCGTTATCACCGGGAACAAAACAAACAGCGGTTTCAGGGTCGATTTTGATATTCTGGGGGTCAGAGCGGGGCAGGGCTCCGTGAAGATGTACATAAAATCGGATCCCGAAAACACGCTGAATATTATCTTCAATGTGAAATGAGGTGTGCAGATGAGCATTTATACTAATGCCGGGCTTGTGAAGCACGCTGAGACGGCTCTCAAGCTCAAGACAAAGTACATGTGGGGCGGAATACTCCGCCTCATAGAAAAGCAGTACAATTTGCTGTATACACTATATAGCAAGACAAGCGGCACAGGGTACAGTCCCGCCCGGTGGAAGGAGCTGAGATCGCTTTTCGGGAAGAACTATTATGGTGTTGACTGTGTTGGGCTGATAAAGTCCTATTACTGGTCAGGCAACCCCGAGGGTGGGGCAGGCTCTCCCGGTTACTGCTCAAAGGAATATCCGGACAAAAGTGCAGCCGATATGTACAATATCGCAAAGGTTAAGGGCAAGATCAAGGACCTCCCGGAAATTCCCGGGCTGATCCTCTATGATAGCCGAAGTCACCATGTCGGTATCTATGTCGGAAACGGATACACAATAGAATCCACCCTCGGAGCACGCGGGGACGGAGTTGTCAAGCGCAAGCTCGACAGCCTCTGGACGGACTGGTTTGAATGCCCGTACATAGAATACCCTTCTCAGGAGAAGCTTCAGACAGTTACCCTCGCATTCAAGGCGGCTATCCGCAGCGAACCGAAGCGTTCTTCCGCGAAGCTCGGAGAACTTGCCCCAGGTACAAAGTGCGTCGTAGTCTCCGGATCAGATACCAAGGACAGTAAAACCGGGTATGTCTATGTCCGACTGGCAGGGGAGAAGGGGCAGTGGATCGTAAAATCTTCGATAAAATGAAATCAGCGGGGCAGAAATGCCCCGTTTTTTATTTTATAATAAAATTATCTGACCCCCATGTTGACCCCCATAGGGGGTCAAAAATGACCTGTTTCGACCTGTTTTGTAAACTTAGATTTACAAAAGAAAATCCTCTCAAACCGTTATTTGAACGGATTTGAGAGGATAATTCTATGGTCTGAGTGACGGGACTTGAACCCACGGCCTCTACCACCCCAACGAGAGGGAAAATGCTTTAAATACCGCATTTCAGGCGTTTTTGACCCCCAAGCTGACCCCCATATTCTTTTCCTTCAGGTAATCATTCATCTTAGAAATACTCTTTTTCTTGAACTGTTCGTCAAGGTGAGTATAGATGCCCATTGTGGTCTCAATATCTTCGTGTCCTGCCTGTTCTTTGGCGGTAAGGATATCAATTCCGGACATATACATCAATGTAATAAATGTATGACGGAGCCAGTGCGCTGTAAATCGTGGTATCAGCATAGGCTTCTTTTCTTTTTTCTTCGGAGTATATTTTGACGGACGCTCCCCTCCGGTGGTGACACAATTCTCCCAGTCGCCATACTGGAGGTTCAGATCGTCGATGTAGCTGTCCCAAAGGCGCTTCCAGGCAGAGTCGGTCATGATACCTCCGTTTTTCTTCTGTATGACGTATCCAAAGTGGATCCCCGGAACATTTTCAAGGTATTCGACAAGAACATCCGGTATATATACGGTCCTTGTGGCCGCATCTGACTTTCCGCCAGGCTTCACGATAGCTGCATTTCCGTCAAATTCAACAGACTTGTCAATGTTTATGGTTTTCTCTCTGAGGTCTATGTCAGCCCATGTGAGAGCGAGAAGCTCCCCACGCCGAAGTCCCGCATACATCATTATCATTGCGGCGGTCTGGGCACGGTGGGGGAACTCACGGATCCAGCTCTGTTCTGTTTCGTTCAGAGCCCGGCGGGTCTCCGGCTTGCGGGTATCCTTCGGAATCTTGACAGCTTTTGCCGGATTATAGTCTATGACACGATTATCGACTGCAAGCTGCATGATCTGAGCGCAACAGTTCTTTATTTCAGTGAGAGTGTATTTCGAATATGGCTTACCGGTCCTTTCGTTCGGCTCCGATGCAAGGTCAAGTATCAGATCCTGGATGTCAGCGGCACGGATCTTTGATATCTCCATTTTGTCGAGAGGGGAGAGGTTTGTGCATCTTGTTTCGGCGGTTTTTGCGCGATTCTGACTGAGTTCGGATTGTTTGAGTTTCAGCCAGCGCTTTGACCAGTATTCAAAACTGTCCCGTTCAGCGGTCATATCAAGACCCTTGCCGAGCTTTGTCTTTACTTCCTGTATTTTTTGTTCCAGTTCTCGGTTATTTTTCGCATAGACATACTTATACTGCGGTTTTCCGTTGACCTGACCGATATATACTTTGGATTTGATGCGCCCGTCGGGGCGCTTTTTGTTTTTCTGCATAAAAATACCTCCTTATCTGCGATTTTTGCAGAAATTTTGCAAAAATCGGTCTGAAAGTTGACATTTTCCCGGAGATATGCTATAATATAACCGTTTCAAGGGTGTGCTTATAGCATATCTCAAACACTTATCCTCTCACTGGTGGCCGCCGGTGAGGGGATTTTTGTTATATATTAGAGTTTTTACCATAGAATATCTTTCCATTTTCCAAATTATCCTTGTAGAAACAGCCTTTGGCGTGAAATAGGTCGGGAGCTGTACACTTTCCGGCATCAGAACACTCAACATATCTATGACAACATCCGAATCTTTCAGTCGGTGGATAATCATCGACGAACTGAGGAATCATTTTATGTATGAAATTAACGACATCAGATTGTTTAGAAAATACTGACTTGATATAATTCTGAGGACTTTTTAGTTCCTTAATATCATTTCCGTGAAACTTAATGATCATAGGCTCATATTTTTTGTGAACCACGATCGAGTAATCAATAATATTGAAACGAAGAGCCAGCGAACTGTTAAATAAGACCGAAAAGCCGTAAATTTGTTTATCATTGTAATTACTTACAAAGTTGAACAATTCTCTGGGATAACGATCAATGCTACAAGCAGCTCTCGCATGATCTTTTATTATTTTAAGTTCGCTCTCGCTGATTGTTCCGGTACTTTGAAGGACATCACTTTCTCTGAGTATATCAATAGGATATCCTTTAGCCCTTAATTCCAATGCGTAATTTATTTTTGTGCCATAATCGCCAAATTTCCATCTATCGCTGCCGAGTTCGCCTGCTATAACATAGTCAACTTGTTTATTAACAGAATTTATAACATTTGCACCAGCAGAGATGAGAAACGCCGCTATATCAGCCTTCCTGCCATGTTTAAAGTTTCCGGAAAGGCAAACAGTTTTGAGCGGAAAACAAATATCATCTGTTAACATGATGTTTGAGTCGAGCGGTTTACTTTGAATGCCTTTCTGAGATACCGGAAACAGCGTTTCTACGGATCCGAATTGTTCCCTGGCATTGTCAATCAGTTTCAAATAGCATTGATATGTAATACGACAGTCCTGTTCTGCCCGATGAGCGCCGGAATAATTGACAGATAACATTGCGGAGATGTCTTGTAATCTATGATGAGGAGCATTAGGGAATATCTTTCGTGCCAGTCTCATTGTGTCGATAAAGTCATTGCTTAAAGGTTTTGATAGTAACTCAATTGAATTATCGTATAGGAAGTTTATATCAAAATTAACATTGTGACCTACAACGATGTCATCGCCGAGAAAACTTATAAAATCGGGAAGAACGGATTCTATTCTTGGGGCGCTTTCAAGCATTTTATTAGTAATACCTGTTAATTCCGATATAAAAGAAGGTATTTCATATCCGGGGTTTATCAATGCAGAAAAGACATCGCTTACTATTCTGTCCCGTACTCTTAATGCCGATATCTCTATTATAGAATCGGCGCGTGGAGATATGCCGGTAGTTTCAATATCAATAACTGTGTAATTAGGAATATCTTTCAGTACGCTATTCCCTTTAAATTCTCTTGTATTCATATATTATGCCCCCTTAATATCCTTGATATCGGTATCACATTTTTTATATTCATCATCACTGGCGATGTACTTCACATATTTTAATATAGCTGCTTTCCCTTCCTCGTTAACATTTCGGAAACATTCGAGGATTGTTTGCTCTTGTCGGTATTGCTCGCTATCTCGGTTTGCTTGTTCCTGAGCTGCAAGCAATTCTTTAGAGTCGAAAAGAGGAGCATCATCATCTTCATCTATTATAATATTGACATTAAGGTCAAGTATCTTTGAGAGTGCGCTTATTTTATCGCGGCGCATATTACTAATATATCCAGTTTCCCATTTCTTTACTGTACTTTTGCTAACACCAACTGCATTCCCGACCTCTTCGAGAGTTAAATGTAATTCTTTTCTGCGGTCGCTCAATATTTTACCAATGTTTGACATTGTAAGCACCCCCTTTTATCTTATTGTCCTTATTATAACACAAAAGTTTCAAAAAAGCAACTATTTTTTCAAAATTTAGAAAAAGTTTCCAAAAAGGGTTGACTTTGCGAAAAAACTGTGATATAATGAAAGTGTCCTAAAGGAAACCCGACGGAAGGGAGGTAATATAGATGAACGAAACCGCTCTAAAGATAGAGATGTTAAAGCATAATTACACGGTGCCGTCTCTTGCAAATAAGATAGGTATCGGTAAAAAGGCTTTCTATGCTAAGATGAGGGGCGATAGTCAGTTTAAGCAGGTCGAAATAAAAGGCATAAAAACTGCATTGTCTCTTACCGATGAGCAAACGACAGAAATTTTTTTTACCGATTAAGTTTCCTATAAGCAACTTGCGCAACTACATAAGATCAACCAACGAGGAGAACGAAGGGGGGGGGAATGTACAGACAGTATGAAAACCCGTTCAGCTTAGAAGATGAGCTGAAAGAAGCAAAGAAAAGACTTGCAAAGGATCCGGAAAATATTGACCTCGCTCTTGAAGTCGAAGAACTGAAGGATCGTGTCAGATTTGCGTGGGACGACAACGAGGCAGAGGCGGAAGGATATTTGAGAAACATTTAGACTTTTACTTATAGGAAAATGAAAGGAAGTGAAGTGAAATGAGCAAACAAAATCTTATGGAATACGGTTCGTTCTACGAAAAGTTTGAAACTCCTATGAGAGTGTATGCAGGTTTATGCTCCCGTCACTACGGGCATAAGAGAAGATGCGACCGATTTAAGGGCTTTGCGAAGCGCGGACATTGCAAGAAAAGGAAGTGAACACAATGAAAAATCTACCCCGTGAAGAAGTCAAGCGGTACTGCATAGTGAACAACCTGTTCACCTGCGGTTGCAACAACCAGTATGAGAAGATGCTTAATCTCGTTGATATGCAGTACCCGCTGCATGATATTGCAACGATAATCTGGGCTTGCTCCGAGACGGACAAGCACGCCGAGGATATCGAGAACGATCTTCGGGAGATAGCCGAACGATATGACCGTATCGGTGAAGAAAGGAAGTGAGCTTATGCCGAAAGAGTACAACAAGCGGACGATGATATATGACTGGGCTAAGGTCCCTATTATAATGGATATCGCCTATGCCGCTAATTTGCTTGGTCTTACATACGAGTACACAAGACGCCTCTGTGTCAAGGGGACTATACCGGCGCGCAAGATCAGTGACAATTCGTGGAGGATAAACAAATCCGAACTTATGAAGTTCGTGGGATTGGAGGTAGCATGACAAGAAAACAGTACATAGCCGCAGCGGTCTGCGCGGTGTTCCTCGCCGCTCTGTTCTGGGGCGTTCCGGCGCTGGTGAACGCGGATGCGCTTCTGTGGGCGGCAGTGATCGGGGGAGTATGCGTCGTCGGAATGGCGGTCGCGGTGTTCGGGGGAGGCTTGACAGATGTCTCCGGAAAATAAAAAAACACCCCACGGACAAGCCGCAGGGCAAAAGACAAACATAATTTATCACAAGAACATAATAACAGAAAATAGCGAATTTGTCAAGAGGGAACTCGTCGTTGATAACTTTGCGGGTGGCGGCGGCGCTTCCACCGGCATTGAACAGGCTATCGGGCGCAGTGTTGACATAGCGATAAACCACGATCCGGACGCGATAGCAATGCACAAGGCAAATCACCCGGGGACAAAGCATTACTGCGAAAACGTCTGGGACGTTGACCCGAAAGAAGCCTGCAACGGCCGCCCGGTCGGCCTTGCGTGGTTCTCTCCGGATTGCACGCATTTCAGCCGTGCAAAAGGCGGAAAGCCTGTTGACAAAAACATTCGAGGTCTTGCATGGGTCACGATGCGCTGGGCGCACGAGGTCCGACCTCGTGTGATAATGCTCGAAAATGTTCCGGAGATACAGACGTGGGGACCTCTCGGAGCCGACGGCAGACCGATAAAAGAGAGGGCAGGGGAGACGTTCGACGCTTTCTGCTGTATGCTCGGTAAATCAGGCTATCCGAGGAACAGTCCCGCATTCCTTGAAATGTGTGAGGCGCTGAACATTTCTCCGGACTCGGAGCAGGCAAGAACGATCTCGGACGGTCTCGGGTATGATTTGCAATACAGGATCCTCAGATCGTGCGATTATGGAGCGCCGACAACGCGAACACGGTTCTATATGATCGCACGGTGTGACGATGAACCGATAGTCTTTCCGGAGCCTACGCACGGCAAAGGACGTACACCTTACCGGACAGCAGCAGAGATCATCGACTGGAACGTACCGGCAAAGAGCATTTTCGAGCGGGGCAAGCCACTTGCGGAGAACACGCTGAAACGTATTGCACGGGGTATCAAGAAGTTTGTTATCGACAATCCGGAACCGTTTATCGTTACCGTAAATCACGGCGGCGACGGCTTCCGGGGACAGAGCATAAACGAGCCGCTGAACACGGTGACAGCCAAGAACGGCTATGGAGTGGTTGCTCCGTCGATAATCCAGTATCATAGCGAGACCAACAGTGACGAAGTCCGCGGTCAGGAGCTCACAGAGCCACTTATGACAGTCGATACTTCCCCGCGGTATGCGCTTTCGGTAGCTCATATAATGAAGAACTACGGCGGCGGTTACAAGGGCGCGGGGAGTGCCGCTGATAAGCCGCTCGGAACGATAACTGCGGTGGATCATAACGAGCTTGTAACAGCTCATATCCTCACGATGCGGAATAATATGGACGGTCAGAGGATAGATGAACCCCTCGGAACAATATCGTGCAGCGGAGCGCATCATGCAGAAGTGCAGGCATTCCTTGTGAAATACTTTTCTACTGGTACAGCAAAACCGGTGACGGAACCGCTCGACACGATAACTACGAAGGAACGCTTCGGACTTGTGACGATACACGGTGAGGACTACATCATCACGGATATCAGAATGAGGATGCTCACGCCGAGGGAACTGTTCCGGGCACAGGGATTCCCCGAAAGCTACATAATAGATCACGACAGCGAGGGCAGACCATACCCGAAGTCAAAACAGGTCGCACGCTGCGGGAACGCGGTCACCCCGCCGGTACCGTGTGCGCTGGTAAGGGCAAATCTGCCGGAGATGTGCGGAGGTGAAGTAGCCTTAGCGTGAGGAAAAAGATATGGAAAATGTATTGGAACGAGCAAAGCGACTTCGTTATGATGAAAAAATAGAGGAATTCCGGCAGAAAACACTTCTTCCATACTGGGCAAAAGTTAACTATGCGATAACGAGAGTACGGCTATATGAGCAGGAGTGTGGTATCAGAGGATTGAATACACATGTTTCAGTCGGTGGACTTGACAGTATAACACTGTTGATATTTCTTCGTAAGGTTTGTGCTCTCGACATTCCGGCGGTCTCAGTAAGCTCTTTGGAAGACAAGTCTATACAGGCAGTACATAGGCTGCTTGGAATAGAGACATTGAAACCGCTCAGATCAAAGGTCAATGTCATAAAAGAATTCGGATATCCGATTCTCTCGAAGGAAATTGCAAACAAGATCAATCTTCTGCAAAATCCCTCGGAAGATAACAAAACAGTTCGTCACGCTATAATTACCGGCGAAACAGGGGAGTATGGTGGGTACAGGACGGGGACACGGATGAAGCTCTCCCAGAAGTGGCTGGAGCTCTTCGGCGGTTACGAGAACGAGACCGAGGGCGTACATTATCAAACGCCTGATTTTAAGGTCAGTGACAGATGCTGCTATTATCTCAAAGAAAAGCCTTGCGACGACTGGGCGAAGGAGCACAACAGCGTTCCGTATCTCGGACTCATGGCTTCCGAGGGCGGACGAAGGGCAAAGTCCCTGATGATGAATGGCTGCAATTACTTCGGGGCAACAACGATCCGTTCAGCTCCGTTCGCGATATTCTCACGACAGGATTTGCTCCAGCTTGCTATCGATCTCGATGTTCCCATTCCGGAGATATACGGAGAAATACGAAAAAAACCGGACGGGGTGCTGTACACGACAAAGGCACAAAGGACAGGCTGCTCGATGTGCGGCTTTGGTATACAGCTTGAGAAACGCCCTCATAGGTTCGATTTGCTCAGACAGACAAATCCCGAAGAATGGCACTTCTGGATGTATAAACAGGGGTGGGGCCATGTTCTCGATTACATCGGAGTCAAGTGGGAAGATGAAGTCGATCTTACCGACTGTTATCAACTCACATTCGACAGCCTTGATGATGAGAATGCAGAATATCCGCAGAAAACGGAAGGCTTTGAAGAATATTTTTTATGAAAGGACGATCACAATGGTAAGATGTATAAACTGCGGTAACTACTTCTACAAATGGGAACTAATCACATGGGGCGGCTCTCCCCGCTGCCCGCTGTGCTGTGACACAGGGGATTTTGAAGAGTATAAGGAGTAACACAATGACAATCAATGAATTTATAAAAGAACAGGTCGAAGAACGTGCGGAAGCTGCGAAGAAGCTTTCCGAACCTCTTGAAATCAATGGTATACAAATCACTGCGGGCTGTACGAGCGCAGGAGTCGTGGTTGACTACGGAATTGAAAAACTGGCAGAACGCCTCGGTTGTGATATATGTGTCGAATATGAGGAAGCTCGATACGAATCAAAATATACCAATCGTATTCGGTACTTTGTTGTAGCAGGAACGAGATTTTATACGAATGATTTTATAACGAGGGAGGAACCGAACGATGCAGAACACAGTGCTAAAGAACACGAATAAAGAATATCACAGCGGCGAGGGTGTGAGCAAGTCAGATCTTGACCTGCTCCATATCTGTCCGGCTAAGTATAAGTATCGCAAGGACAACCCCGAAGAACATGAAACGCCGGCGCTGCTTTTCGGATCTATGGTACATAAGCTTATTCTTGAACCTGAAGAATTTGACAAGGAGTTTGTTGTAGCTCCCGAAGGAGACCGCAGAACCAAAGCCGGAAAGCAGGCTTATGACGATTTCCTGCTTACGGTCGGAGAACGCAAGGTAGTGACAAAAGCAGACTACGATACCGGCTGTGAGATGCGCGATGCCGTAATGTCGAATCCGAAAGTGAAGCAGCTTCTCACTGGCGGTGATACAGAGACCTCATATTACTGGAATGATGAGCGTACCGGAGTCCTCTGTAAGTGCCGTCCTGATAAGGTCAACATGAATTATATCATCGACCTTAAAACAACAAATGATGCTTCGCGCGAAGGCTTTGCACGTTCCCTGTTCAACTTCCGTTATCATGTACAGGCGGCGTGGTACTTAAAGGGATACGAGGCGGCGACAGGAATAAAGCCCGCGGGTTTTATCTTCGTGGCAGTTGAAAAAGAAGCTCCTTATGTAACTGCAATATACATCGTGAACGATATCACCACGGATATAGGAGCCAAGGAAGCGGCGACCGATCTCGATATATATGTTGCTTGCTCCGAAAGCGGCAATTGGTACGGGTATGGCGGCGAAAACAATGACGCAATGACAATTGATCTCCCTGTGTGGACGATCAGGAGGAAGGAGAACGAATAATGACAGAGAATGAAAATCCGTTTGAGGTAACAGCACCGGCACCGCAGGCAATACAGCCGCCTGTAAGCATGAACGCGGGCACAGTAAAGATCGAACAGACCCGTGCAATGACGGAAGTACAGGGAATGATGCTTCTTGCAAAGCAGTTTCCGAGAGATGAAACACAGGCTTTCGCGAAAGCAATGGTAGCCTGCCAGCGTGCAGATTTTGCCGAGAAAGCTACATATTCGTATGCACGCGGCAGAGAAACGATATCGGGACCGTCTATCAGACTTGCGGAAGAACTTGCGAGATGCTGGGAAATATTGACTTTGGTATAAAAGAACTTTCGCAGAAGGAAGGCGAAAGCGAGATGATGGCTTATGCATGGGATCTCGAAACAAACACCAGAAGTTCACAGAATTTCAGCGTCAAGCATATTCGTGATACAAAGAACGGCGCTCAAAAGCTCACAGTTCAGAGAGATATATACGAGAACAACGCAAACAACGGCGGTCGCAGACTTCGTGCGAGGATCCTTGCCATACTGCCGCCCGATCTTGTGAGCAACGCGGTTGCAGAGTGTAAGCGCACATTAGCCGGCAAGAACGATATGCCGCTTATAGATCGTGCGAGAAATATGATAATGGCGTTTTCGAAGGTCGGAGTCAAGCAGGCACTTATTGAGAAGCGTCTCGGTCATTCAGTTGAGGATATCACACCTGATGAACTTGCAGAGTATAAGGGAATACTCAATTCTCTTAAAGACGGTATATCCGGCATTTCCGACTGGTTCGATTATTCGGCGGACGGTGAGAAGGCAGCGGCACTTAATGAAGCGCTTAGCGGCTCTGAGGTAAAGAAGAATGTATAACAAAGTCATCATGCTCGGCAGGATCACTCAGGATCTTGAACTGAAAACAACCCCGAACGGTGTTTCCGTTCTTCAGTTCAGTATCGCTTGTGACCGACGGTACCAGACCAAAGGTGAAGAAAAGAAGTCCGATTTCTTCAACTGCGTCGCATGGCGTAATGAAGCGGAGTTCATTTCAAAATACTGGTCGAAAGGCAGGCCGATACTTATTGAGGGAGAGCTTCAGAATAGGAGCTATGACGATAAGAACGGCGTAAAAAGGTATGTCACCGAGATCATTGTTGACCGTGCGACATTTACGGGAGGCAAGAAACCGGAAGGAGGCGGGAGCAGTAATTCAGCTCCTCCGTCTCCGCCGGATCCGGGTTCATCACCCAGCAGTGGTTTTGTTCCCGCCGATACCAAAAACACAAATGTAACCGTACAGAAACAGGATAATGATGACTACCCGTTCTGAGAAAGGAAAACGATATGAGAAATGAAAAATCAATAATCCAGATGGCAAAAGGCGCTATTGAGGAGCGCATCGACTATGAGATGACAAAGATCGTGGAGAATATCCGGGACGAATCCACGAAAGCGACTGCTCCCCGCGAACTCACCGTAAAGATCAAGCTGACACCGGACGATAACCGCGAAACTATCGCGGTATCGGCTTCGGCTACATCAAAGCTTGCACCCACGACACCTATCATGACAGCGCTGTATATGGGCAAAGACCTTGACGGCAGTATCGGTGCAGTTGAAATGACACCGCAGATACCCGGTCAGAGATACGCAGACGGCAGCGAGCAGGAAGCCCCTGCACAGCTCAAACTTATTAAACTTGCTTAACGGAGGTACATACCATGAATGAAGTATCAATTATTAAGGACGCAATGCAGAAAACCGAGGAGCTTGTGAAAGCTTCTTCCGAGATCAGGGAAATAAACGGACATCATTATCTTATAAACAACGGTGATTACGATGAAATAATGCCGACGGTTGCCCCTCTTCCTAATTGCTACAACTTTTCAAGCCTTGACGGTCTTGTAAAGATGATCCGCAAAGAGCATAAAGACATATCAGACGCATGCTGCGTTTCCGACGTTCTGTATGTCAATGTCACATCTCCTACAAGCGTTGATGTAACAACTGCGGTTGACGGATATAACCGCCGCGCTTTTCTCTATCATTCATCGTATGAGTTCCCGAGAAAGTGGACTGGTGCAAATTGGTTCGAGCATGAGGAGGCAATGATAGTTCTCCGCTCGCAGTTTATCCAGAACGAAGGAACTGATTACCTGCTTGACTTCCTTTCCCGCGTAAGCGACGAAAACAGCGTATCTTCGGACGACAACGGCATGACACAGACGGTGCAGGTCAAGAAAGGCATTGCCCTTGCCGCTCGTGAGCAGGTCAGACCTATAGTGAACCTCAGACCTTACCGCACATTCCTTGAGGTGGAGCAGCCTGAAAGCGCATTCCTTATCCGTATTCGTGAAGGCATACAGGTCGGCATAATCGAAGCCGACGGCGGTATGTGGAAGATCGAAGCCCGCCGCAATATTGCCGCATATCTCGAAAAGGAACTGAAGGAGCTCATCGAAAGCGGAAATGTTGTGGTGTCTCTCTGA
>Ga0247608_10004092_pt1 | contig 16574 bp, 18 predicted proteins | sample 176DNAGHGlowgp2_FD_193490 | JGI IMG/M metagenome (GOLD analysis project Ga0247608, IMG submission 193490) | Sheep rumen microbial communities from Palmerston North, Manawatu-Wanganui, New Zealand - 1766 DNA GHGlow gp2 | ecosystem: Host-associated > Mammals > Digestive system > Stomach > Rumen ... | reverse complement strand
ATAGTCTTCAGCAAACATGAACTCTGCCGTTTCGCTGGTCACTTCCGTCATGTTCTTCCGGTTCAGCAGAAAACGGTAGGCAGCGCCATCGTTGTAAACGCGGAACTCGATGCTGATACCATTCTTGAACGTAACGGTCATCGCATTGTACTCATCCTTGACCTCAGCTTTCTTATAAAATGGTGTCGCAAACTTCGTCCTCACCTGCTGGCGATTGGCAACCTTGCCTTGCCCTCCTTTTGTAAAAACATTTAAAGTACCATCTATCAGGATATTGATCTCCGAAGCTTCCAACACAGACACGCCATTGTGCGCAATGCACCAAGTCAGACGTTGATTCTGAGTATCGACCTCCACCTGTGTCTTCTGATCAGGAGATGCTATTTTCCACTGGTTACCAACACACCAGGCTCGCGTACTGGCTGCAACGAGCAGCACAGCCAATAAAACAAAACGATTAGCTTTCATAAATTGATGTTATCAGTTATGTCCAAAACTCTTTCTCACCTGTCGCCTCCATCTGGCCTTGGCATTTGGGACAAGTATGTCTATCCCAGATTCGGATGTTGTCGCTGCCACAGTTGAGACACAGTCTGCCAACCTCGCTCCGATAGGAAGGAGCCACATCGGCGATGATGCCTCCGACCACAATGTTCAGAATGGTCTTGCAGTCAGGACATGACATGGGTGTGATCTGCTGACGGAAGAGGCCCCGCCCCTCGTACACCTCAGCCTCGTAACCGCAGGCCGTACAACGATATTTCAGTTTCCAAGCCATAGTTATGTAGATTGCAAAGGTAATAAAAAAAGCACAGATAGCGAAATAATGGCTCAGATTCTGCAGAATTATTGTAATATTTAACAAAAAATCCCGAAGGTGGAAACCCTCGGGACACTGTTGTCATAATAAATAATGATGCCTTACAGCAGTGATTAATTATTAATTGTTTATTGATTTAAATGCGCGATTAAGCCTCTGCGGGAGCCTCAGCCTCTTCCTGAGCAGGAGCGGCCTCTTCGACAGGAGCAGCATCGAGAGCCTCGAGAACCTCAGCCTCGTCAGCAGCCTCCTGAGCCTCTGCGGCAGCGGCAGCAGCCTTAGCGTCGGCAGCAGCGCGGATAGCCTCCTCAGCATCGGCAGCAGCCTTCAACTCAGCAGCATTCTCAGCTACTACCTTTACAGGAATCTCAACAATCACCTCCTTGTGGAAATGAACGAGAGCCACGTAGTCACCCAGCTTCTTGGCATCCTTCATGGTGATGATCTTGCGATCAACCTCCTTACCGAGCTTTGCAAGCGCCTCAGCAACCTGAGCAGCACCTACTGAACCGTAGAGCTGACCAGTAGCGCTCACCTTGGCAGCAATCTCGAGAGCCACGCCATTGAGCACAGCAGCCTTCTCCTCAGCAGCAGCCTTCTGGGCAGCCAGCTTGTGAGCCTGCTGCTTCAGGTTCTCTGCCAGAATCTTCTTGGCCATCGGTGAAGCAATCACACCCTTTCCCTGAGGGATGAGGTAGTTACGACCGTAGCCAGACTTCACATTCACGATATCGTTCTTGAAACCCAGACCGATAATATCTTCTTTCAGAATAATTTCCATACTTGCGTCCTCCTTGTTTTACTTCATCAAATCGGTTACGTAAGGCAGCAGAGCAATCTGGCGGGCACGCTTAACGGCCTGAGCCACACGACGCTGATACTTCAGAGATGTTCCGGTGATACGGCGGGGAAGAATCTTACCCTGCTCGTTGAGGAACTTCTTAAGGAACTCGGGATCCTTGTAGTCAATGTACTTGATACCACTCTTCTTGAAGCGGCAGTACTTCTTCTTCTTCGTGTCGATAGAAGGAGCGTTGAGATAACGGATTTCTGTGTCCTGTGCCATAATTAAGCCTCCTCTGTTTTTGCGCCAAGCTTGTTGCGACGCTTCTCAGCGTACTCCACAGCATACTTGTCGAGTTTAACTGTCTGGAAACGGATCACTTTCTCGTCACGACGGAAAGCTGTTTCCAATGTCTTGATCACTTCTGGCTCAGCCTTGAACTCTACGAGGAAGTAGAAACCTGTAGATTTCTTCTGAATAGCATAAGCCATCTTCTTCAATCCCCAGGCCTCTTCGCTGATAATCTCTGCACCCTTATCGGTGAGGACTTTCTTGAACTTTGCGGCCGTTTCCTTTGTCTGGTCATCAGACAAAACGGGAGTCAAAATGAAAACGGTTTCGTATTGATTCATACTTTTAAATAAAATAAAAATTAATAATGTGCTTCGAAAAGCGGGTGCAAAGGTACTAATTTTTGTTGAGAGGTGAAAAGTATGCAGTAAGAGGCAATTGATATTTAACAATCTTTAGTACTTTTCACCTGCTTTTGCGTATTTTACATGCAGAATGAGGCCGATAAGGATGACAAAGAGCCCCCAAAGCAGCACCAGATTACTCGATGTCCAGCCAGCTAAAAAAGCGACAATCAAAAAGAGGGCGCCGGCTATGACCAGCGCCACTCCTATGAGTTGTTTCCAAAACCTCATTCCTCTTCAGGGGTGATTAGTTTGTAACCCTTACCGTGGATGTTGATAATCTCAATCTGGGGATCGTCCTTCAGATGCTTACGCAACTTGGTGATGTAGACATCCATTGAGCGGGCATTGAAGTAGTTGTCGTCGATCCAGATAGTCTTCAGGGCGAAGTCGCGCTGCAGGATCTCGTTGGCATGGCTGCACAACAGGGCCAGCAGTTCGTTCTCCTTGGTGGTGAGCTTACGCTGTTCGTCGCCTAAGCAGAGCAGCTGCTTCTGTGTATCGAATGTGAACTGTCCGATACGGTAGACGGTGCTCTCCTTGTTTTTCTTACCCTTCGTACGACGGATGATGGCCTCAATACGGAACACGAGTTCCTCCATTGAGAAGGGTTTGGTGATATAGTCGTCGGCACCGATCTTAAAGCCTTCGAGGATATCTTCCTTCAGCGTCTTGGCAGTCAGGAAGATAATGGGGATTTCCTGATTAGAATTGCGGATCTCCTTGGCCAGCGTGAAGCCGTCCTTCTTTGGCATCATCACATCGAGCACACAGATGTCGAACTTGGTCTTCAGGAAGGCCTTGTAGCCCAGCTCACCATCGGCGCAGAGCTCTGTTGTGAAGCCCTTAGCCTGCAAATACTCACGGAGCAACATTCCGAGGTTCTCATCGTCCTCGCAAAGCAAAATCTTCAATTTCTCGTCCATAATCTTAATCTTTTATAGTTTAACAATATTGTTTAATTCGTATCTTCTCGTAGGATAGGAAGGGTAATCGTAAATGTCGTACCCTTACCGAGTTCACTCTCGCACTTGATCTCGCCCTCGTGGAGGTTGATGATCTTCTTGACGTAGGCCAGACCGAGTCCGAAGCCTTTGACATCGTGCACGTTACCCGTATGAACACGGTAGAACTTGTCGAAGATCTTCTTCACATTCTCCTTCTTAATGCCCAGGCCTGTATCGCGGATGCTGAAACAGAGATGGTCCTTCTCGTTCCAAGTGCGGATATAGAGGTCGAGCGGCTCATCGGGCTTGCGGTATTTCACCGCGTTGTCCATCAGGTTGGTGATGGCATTCTGGAAATGTACCTCATCGACATATATGGCTGAATCGACAGCTTCTATCTCCGTATAGATCATACCGCCCGTATGCTCCACACGCAGGGAGAAACTGGAGGCGATATTTTCGAGGAGTTCGTTCAGGTCGAGTTCCTTTTTCTTGAACGAGGCAGTCTTACGATCGAACATCGACATCTGCAGCACCTTCTCCACGAGGAAACGGAGGCGCTTGGACTCGTCGTTGATGATACCGCCAAGATGCTTGAGCATGGAGGACGACTTTTCGACGCTATCGTCGTTCAGCATCTGAGCTGCCAGAGAGATGCTCGATATCGGGGTTTTCAACTCGTGCGTCATATTGTTGATGAAGTCGTTCTTGATCTCAGAATAGCGTTTCTGACGGAAGATGACCACAATCGTAAACACGAAGGTGATAAGCAGCACGATGGTGAAGATCATCGACGGAATCATAAACCGCACACTCGAGAAAATATAGGAGTTCATGTCGGGGAAATGGATCTTCACAACACCCATTTTCGGTGAGGGATCATTGTGGAACAGGTCCTGCGTATAGATATGCTCCCTACCCTCGTCGGTGAAGTCAGGGCAACGATACACCTCCCGCCCATCGCTCGTTTCAACGGTGAAGTGATACGGAATGTTGATACCGTTGTTGAGCAGTTCCACCTTGATGTCGCGATCAAGCAATCGGAAGTTGATACGTTCCTTCAGAGGCTTGTCGGAGGCTGTATATAGGATGTTATACACCACTTCGTCGAGCAAGGCTTTCTGATAGACATAACGGTTGCGGACAATCTCCTGCAACGACTTCGAAGCCTCGATGAGACTGCTTTTGTCGGTGCGCATGATCATCGCCTTGGGCACACTGGCGGGCTTAACGGCAAAGGTCTTTGCCTCAAAACTATAATAGGCTGTACCATCGTCGGCAGAGACGGAGAACTCGTGCGACTGCTTGACCGTACCATTCAGACCGTCGACCGTCATTGTATCCTGAGTATAGGCGCGACGCTCCGTATCTTTGATATCCTTCTCCAGATAGCGCCGTGTCTCGTTCATCTCCAGATTGCGGGAAGCCTGATAGAGGCTGCGGTACACCGATTCGTCAAACTGCTCCTTCTTCATCTTCGCCATTTGCTCGATGTAGGAGAGCTGCAAGAACAGAAGGCCTAAAAACGAGAGGCCCATGATCGTTGCTATAATCCAAATCGTACTTTTCTTCATATTCTTTTCAATTGCTGGTGCAAAGATAGCTGATTTCTTAAAAATCTTAATGTCTTTTGTTAATAATTTGAGCCAATTTTAATAGTATTAACACAATGTCTTGTTTTAAATACAATATATTAATTATACCAAACTCCTATATTTGATTGTATAACACAAAAAAGCCTCGCTACAAAGAGCGAGGCAATGATGGAATGTATGATAAGTTCGGATTATTCTTCTATAGCCGAAAACGTCAATTTCTCATAGCCTTCGAAATCGTCGAACTGAATCTGGAAATTGGCATAGAGATAATAGTTACCGCCTGTGTTGTGGGTATCCTTAATTGAGTTGCTCTTGGCCAGTGCATTCAGGATCTGGTTGTAGACCACCTTGTCGTTGTTGTCGTCAGGAATCTGTATGGCCATCGAGGTCACGACACCATTCACGATTTTGTAAGTATAGTCGCCAGAAGCATATAACTGGAAATTCTCTGTTTCCAGAATCGTTTCCAGCTCACCCACTTTGGCTTCCAACTCTTCTTTCGTCAGATTCACATGGTTGATGGGTTCACGATTCTCATCAAGCTTAATATAGGTCGTGTCGACGGCTTCCTTGCCATCGGAATTCTCTGATGCATTCAGCGTCAATGTACACAGGAGAAGCAACATTCCTGCAAGTACCAATCTTTTCATCTCTTTCATCTCTTTCATCTCTTTCATCAATTAATAAATCATTTTTCGGGTGCAAAGATAGCAATTTATAAGATATGCGCCAATAGTTTGCTACATAAAAAAGTATAAAAAATGATTATTTATTGCGCTTTTTGACAAAAATCAACCGTCTTGCGCTATCATTTTGCAACAAGACGGTTGATTTTAACAAAAAATTGGTTCTTATTTCAGCGGTTTGATGACGAAGGTGAAGTCATAATCCTGATAAGGTACGCGATACTCCTCGCGTGGCCATGCGCCCCACGAATTCACGCACCCCAGTCCCATCTGGCGCTGCTGGATGTGTATCTGTGTCAGCGGGCGCTCAACAAGGTCGCCAGAGTGACGGCCAATCTTCTTATCCTTATTAGGACCGTCGTCAAGATCCGACAGCAGATAGTTCAAGGCGCTGGCCTCCATTGGGGCGTTGCTGTAGAACTCGAGGCCCTTACCATTTGCGTCGATCACACGGAACCAACGGATATCCGTATGGTTGCCCGATTCCTGCGGACGTACATAACTATAGTACTCGTCAGCCACCTTATTATTATATACACCAATAAACTCGCTGCTATTTCTGTCGCAATAGTTTTCCACAGGTCCACGACCATAATACTGTATCTGGCCATACTGCTTTGGCATCTGGAGCTGCATACCATAGCGGAACATCTGGCTGATCTTCGCCTCCTTATCGGCCTTCAGTTGCTCACGGATGATCACCTCACCCTCCTTCGTCAATGTATAGGTCATCTTGAGTTCTGCCTTCACATCAGGCATCTCATAAGTAGCCTCCACCTCATTATCATCCACATCAAATTCCTTCAGTCTCATCTGTGGATTCTTCCATACAGCGAAGCGGTTCTGCAGACGTGCGCCATAATCATTGTCAGTAGGTGCGCGCCAGAACTCTGGCGTGATGCTCTCACGATCGATGAGCATAGGCACACCGTCGACATCGAGATAATCTATCCAGCCTTGACGCTTGCCAAAGGTCAGCGTAGTACCGCCTGCCTCCAACTTTACATAACTCTCGGTCTCTTCTTTCTGAACCTCTGCTTCTTCTGACTTAATCTCTGGGAACTGATAGTGATTCAGCACAAATTGCTGACGCGCCACCACCTGACCTTTTTCCATCAGCGGCTCAGCATCTTTCAGCTTGAATTGGAAGATTACAAAGATTTCCTGATCGCCATGATGACCAAGCACACGATCAATGACCTTCTTCATGGCATCGATGGTCACCACCTTACGCTGCTGCGGTGCAATGCCGTTAATGGCAAAAGTGCCGCCATGTCCGAAGGTCATACCCTCAGGACGATCTCCATCGTGATGATGGCCGCCAGAAGCACCACCGACAAACCACTCGAGCTCGAGGTTGTCGAGCGTCTTGAAGAAGTTCTCATTGTAAATCTCAATCTTTCCTTCTTTCAGACCTTTATCGGCCACCCAGACATTCTGATAATAATAGCGTACCTCGTAGGCATGCGGATTCAGACGACGGTCGGGGGCGATGATACCGTTGCAGTTGAAGTTATAGTCAGAAGCAGGATAACGGCCATAGTCACCACCATAGGTGAAGATCTCCTTGCCAGTAATCTTACTCTTATCGCGCAGACCCTGGTCCACGAAGTCCCAGATATAGCCTCCCTGATATTTCGCATTTTTACGGATGATGTCCCAATACTCCTTGAAGCCACCCATCGAATTACCCATCGCGTGGGCATACTCACACTGAATCAGCGGACGGGGGTTGTCACCTTTCGAATAGCGCTCACAGTGATTATAGTCGGCATACATCGGACAGAAAATATCCGTCTTACCCCAGTCGCCAGCCTGCTCATACTGCACAGGACGGGTGCTGTCGTAAGCCTTCACCCAATCGTAGGCCTTCTCGAAATTCGGACCATAGCCAGCCTCGTTACCCAACGACCATACGATGATACTCGGATGATTCTTGAACGAGCACATATTACCCTCCTGGCGCTCGATATGCGCCTTCGCATAATCCTCACGCTTAGCCAGCGTGCCATCACCATAACCCATACCGTGACTCTCGATATTCGACTCAGCCGTCAAATAGAGACCATATTCGTCGCAGAGGTCATACCAACGGGGATCGTCGGGATAGTGGCAGGTACGGACTGCATTGATATTCAGATATTTCATGATCTTGATGTCCTGAATCATGCGCTCCACGCTGACGATATAACCGCCATCGGGATCGAGTTCGTGACGGTCGGCGCCCTTAATCAATATCGGCTGGCCATTAATGAGCAGTTGTCCACCTTTGATCTCGATATGACGGAAGCCAACGCGCTGCTTAATCACCTCCAGCACCTTATCGCCTTGTTTCAGCGTCACTAAGACTGTATAGAGATTTGGGGTTTCAGCCGACCAGGGTTTCACATTGTTCAAATAGATTTCGTGGTTCGGCTCAAACTCGCTGCTGATCTGACCATCATCGAAAATCACCTTCGCTGTGGCTTTAGCACTTCCTTTGGTCTTCACATCAAACTTAATAATTCCCCGTTTGGAATCCACCACCCAATCCTGCGTCATCGTAAGGTCCTCAATATGTGCCTTCGGTGTGGCATAGAGATACACCTCGCGGGCGATACCCGTAAAGCGCCAGAAGTCCTGATCCTCGAGATAAGAACCGTCGCACCAGCGCATCACCTGCATAGCGATGAGATTCTTACCGGGTTTCAGATACTTAGTGATATTAAACACCGCTGCCACCTTTGAATCCTCCGAGTAGCCGACATACTTACCGTTGACCCAAAGGCTCAGGTTACTTGTGGCTGAGCCAACGTGGAAGAACACCTCCTGACCTTTCCAGTCTGCTGGCAGCTCGAAGGTCCTGCGATACGAACCTGTGTAGTTGTTGGTCTCACCGATATATGGCGGATCGCTTTTGAAGGTCGTACTCCAGGCATAGCCTATGTTCTTGTAGATCTTGTCGCCATAGCCGTTCAGCTCGAAGAGTCCTGGCACTGGGAAGTCTACCCACTTCGAGTCGTCGTACTTCAGGCCGAAGAAATCCTTAGGGGCATCCTGATGGTTCTTCACGAAACAGAATTTCCACATACCCTCCATCGAGAGATAGCGTGCAGACTTGGTCTTGTCGCCTTGCTTAGCGACGTCTTCACTCTCAAAGGCAAAGAAATGGGCGTGCCTTTGCTCACGATTCACCTGGTTCACGTTGGGGTCCCGCCATAAGGGTGTCTTGTCTGCAGCAAAACTCTGAAACACTGCCAGACAAGCGATAGATAACAATTGTTTTCTCATATACTTTAGTTGGATTAGTCCGCTATAGTCTATTATTGGGCACAAAGTTAGGCATTTTCTGTGTAATTTCCAAATTTTTTCGTAACTTTGTCCACGCAATGAGAAAAGAAGAACGATACGAAAGAATTCTGGCGCATTTCCGCAAAGAGATGCCCAACGTGAATACGGAACTCGAGTTCGGTAGCGTGTTCCAACTGCTTGTAGCCGTCATTCTGAGTGCCCAGTGTACCGACAAGCGCATCAACCAGGTGACTCCCGAACTGTTCCGCCACTATCCCGACGCCCAAACGATGGCGAAGGCGGAACCGGAAGACCTGTTGGAGTATATCCGCAGCGTTTCCTATCCGAATGCGAAGGCAGAGCATCTTGTGAAGATGGCGAGAGTATTGGTCGAGAAACACAGTGGCGAGGTGCCTTCGGACATGAACCTATTGTTGGACCTACCTGGTGTCGGTCGCAAAACAGCAAATGTGATACAGAGCGTAGCCTTTGGTAAGTCTACCCTCGCCGTCGATACCCACGTCTATCGGGTAGCACATCGACTGGGACTCGTAAGCAAGCGCGACAACACCCCCTATAAGGTGGAAATGGCGCTGACGAAACACATCCCAGAAGCCGATATCCCCGATGCCCACCACTGGCTGCTGTTGCACGGTCGTTATGTATGCACCTCACGGAAGCCCCATTGCGAGAGATGTGAACTAGAGCCGCTCTGTCCGAAGAACATTGAGGGCTCAAAGCTGGAATAAAGGAAATACCGCTACTCTGATTAAAGAGCAACGGTATTCATACTTTCCATTTATAATTCATTTACTTTTTCGTATTCGACGGCGTTCTTTGCTTCCCAAAGCCTCGTTGTCCCTGGCCTCGCTGAGGGAAGCCTCCCATCGGACCTCTACCCATACCACCCATATTCCTGAGCAATCCACGATGGAACTGGTCCTCGGCCTTGATGACATCAAACACCTTCGAGGCAGGCATCACACTGAAAAACTTGTTGTGATAGGTCTGCTGGATGCTTTTCAGTTCCAATTCCACCTGATCATGTTTCTGGATCATCTTTTTGCAAGCGGCCTCGTCGGTAGGTTTGATTCTCACATCTTCACGCATCTTGTTGTAAAGTGCACGCTGTTTCTTCTGCATCTCCCTGAACATCGGGAAGAAAGCAGCAGCCTCCTGAGGTGTCAGACAAGCTTCCTTGGTGATATACTGCTCCAAATCAGCTTGATACTTCTCAGGGGAGAAACGCTGTTGTTGCTGGAAATTCTGCTGCGGAAAGCCCTGCTGAGGGAAACCTTGGCGAGGGAAATTCTGGGCAGAAGCACTAAGCGCACTTAAACATACCAGACCAATGATAACAAGCCTTCTCATTTTTAACTTTATTTAATAGTCAGATGACAGACAGGCGTAGATATCCTCATTGTCAAGCATCACATAGTCTGCAGCCTCATCAAAATATTCATCCGTCGTTATCATTTGATTATTGGCTACGACACTTTGAGCGGGTGCTGCTACGCCTTGTTCAGAATAAGACTGATAGGCGACAACACTGATGAACAATGCACACACACTGGCAGCGGCATAAAGTACTGGCCTGAGCCACACGGTTTTAGCGCGTTTCTCCTTGCCTGTCTTAATGTCTCTAGCCTCGACACCCTCAGCTTCTACTTTTGCCATAATCTGGCTCGTGAGCGTGTCGAAATAGCCTTCGGGAACCCTAAAAGGATTCTCCTTTCCGACTTTTTCTATGAGATATTTTTCTTCCATCATACTATATTGACGTTTAAAAATATAAAAGGTTTAATCATGTGACTTAAAAAATTCAGATATCTTTTTGACGGCGATATGATACGAAGCCTTCAGACTACCTTCCGATGTCTTGAGGCGCTGACTCATCTCGCTGTATTTCATCTCGTCGAAGTAACGTAGGGTGAAGACGGTTCGCTGCACCTCAGGCAGTGAGGCAATGGCTTCCTGCAACAGGGCATCTGTCTCGTCGCCATCGAAATATTCATCGGCCATCAGAGTATTGGCCACATGTGACTCTTCATCGTCAGCACTAATGGCAGCCATATTCTTCTGACGACGCACGAAGTCGATGCTCTCATTGATGGCAATCCTCGAGATCCAAGTGAAGATCTTCGCATCGCCATGAAACGTCTCTAAGCCGTTCCAGGCTTTAATGAAGGCATTCTGCAGGACATCGTTGGCATCCTCGTGCGTCATCACGATGCGACGCACCTGCCAATACAACTGTTCACTGTATTGCTTAACAAGCAGTTCGAAACCTTTATGCTGGGTCTCGGCCTTCATCAGCAACTCCTTGATATGTTGATCGTCGTATTTATCCATTGTTACGCTTTATTTAATATTACTTGGGCAAAAAGCTGTCTATAGCAGAAGCAATTGCCTTGTCGTAACCATATAGGTCGGGCCACGTTTGGACGATGCCTGTGGCCGGATTCGGATAGGCTGTATAATAAATAATGTACACGGGCACGCGCGGCGACACGTCACGATATCTCATCAGACGGAAGGGTCGCGGTTCTTCCGCGTTTTCCTCCAGATATTCTTTCCCCCGATCCGTCATAGGTGGGAGATCCATCGAGATACGCAGACGGTCTTGTTCCCACTCGTCCATATCCGGCATCAGGAAACATGCCAGGTCGAAAGGTTTTTCCACACGGATGCAGCCATGCGAGAGAGTACGGCGCTCACGGTTGAAGGCGCCGCGGTTATTGGTGTCGTGCAGATAGACGGAGAAGTTGTTGTTAAAGCGGAAGACAATGCGTCCGAGACTATTGCCGGGACCTCCGTGCTGTCCTACACGCAAAGTGCCTGATGCCAACGCTTCCTGCGTCACTTCTACAGGGTCAAGGCTGTCGCCTGAGGCTCGTTCCACGATATAATAGTGGTGGTGGGCGAAGTAGGCTGAATCGCCAGCGTGACGCACAATGTCCGATTTCACGATGTTATGGGGGATGATCCAATCGGGATTCACCTGTATATGACTGATAGTACTGTGCAGCAGCGGACTTTTCGTTGCGGTGGCGCCACAACAGATACGCATATTGAGCACGGAGTCGCCACCAACAGCATATAACTGCTGGGCTGGGATATTCACCAGCACCGCCTTCTCAAGCTCATTGGGACGGTTCATCTGCCAACGGCAACGCTCCATATTCACAGCCAAACGTCTGCGGGCCTCTTTGCTTGTCGATGTCGAGAGCTCGTGTTGCAGGGTCTTGTATAAAGAGAGTTGGGGCGCGGATGCCATTAGGAAATCCAATCGTGTATCGGAGGCCAGATGGCTCAACGTCTCGTTACAATCAGGCTCTTTCACCTCTTCGTCGAAGAGTTTTGCAAACGCATCGCTATCGGCTTTCTTGTAGAGTTTGTTCATCAGACGGGCAGGACGCACAAAGCCATAGCGCTGGCCAACGGTATAGCGCACATAGGCCTTCGAGAGATGGTAGTCGAGTCGTGGCAGCAGATCGTTGATATTCTGTCCCACGGAGTCGAAGCTGAGGGCACGTACGATACCTAAGTCTTCGGCGATTTCAGGAAGATAGAAGGCAGTGGTATCGAGACCGTTCTGTAGCAGTTCACGACGCAGATAGCTCAGCAGAGAGTCTGCCTCACCGATTACGCCCATCCGAGAATACCACAAAGGCACATCCTCAAACTTACTGATATCGGTATAGCGTTTCTTCAGGGCTTTGTCGAACACCCAATGCGAAGTGTCGGCAGATAAAATATGCTTCAGACTCTGTTCCAGGCGAACAGTATCCAAAGCATAGACGTATTTTCCGAATGTAGAAAGTTCATCATCAGATGGCTCGCGGTTTCCCGTCTCACAGGAAACCTGCAGTGCACTGACCATCAATAGCAAAGATGCTAGTGAATGGAAACCTTGCGCACTACGTTGCCAACCTTGAGAACATAACACCCTTTGGTCAAATTAAGTTCAATACGCTGGGCAGGGCTATCAATTTGATACTCTGCAACTTGCCTTCCGGTAAGCGAGACCACGATGAGTTTCTGGCCCTGAGCACCGCTGATTGTAACGGCATTTCCGTCAACACTCAGCGTGATGGGCTCATCAATCATCTCGGCCACGCCACGCTCCATCAACATCGTTGTAGTAGCAACAGCGGGAACGGCAAGAAAAGCCATCATTGAGATTATAAGTAGATTCTTCCTCATATGCATATGTCTATAGTTGTTGCAAAGATAGTGTTTTTTTGCGAAACTACAAAATTTTTCTTAAGAAAAATGCATTCTGCCCCCAAAATCAGACGTCAAAGACCTCCATTTCGTTCGTCAGATAACAATTCTCAAACACTTCTTTGGCTTGCTGCAGCAATATTTCCTCATTCTCGTAACGCGAACTGAAGTGACCTAGCAACAACTTCCCCACCCCAGCCTGACGAGCAACCATCGCAGCCTGTCGCGCTGTCGTATGACAATATTTCTCAGCCTGATTCAGGTGGTCATCGCCATAGGTACTCTCATGATAGAGTGTATCCACACCTTGCAACAACTGCCACAGATCGTCGATATAGCGGGTATCGCTGCAATAAGCATAACTGCGCACAGAATCCGCAGGCGTCACCAATCGTTCGTTGGGAATGGTTTCTCCCTCTGGCGTCACCCAGTCTGCACCATTCTTGATATTATTACGCTGACTGGCTGGAACCTTGTAAAACATCATCATTTCCGGACGGATATGGGGCAGTGTGGCTTTCTCGCGAATCAAATAGCCACAACAAGGCATACGATGCTGTAGGGGAATCGACAGCACTTCCACGCTATGGTCCTCATAAACAACCGTATGTTGTGTAGGATCAACAGGATAGAACTTCACCTCAAACCCCAGGTCGTGGGTAAAGAAGGCAATCTGACTTTCGAGGATCGGACCCAGTTCCTTAGGAGCAAAGACGTGTAACGGTGCAGTACGCCCCACGAGTCCGAAGGTAGAGATCATGCCAATAAGTCCAAAGCAATGATCACCATGCAGATGGGTAATAAACACATGACTCAACTTGGTGAAACGTATCTTACTCCGCCTCAGCTGCATCTGTGTACCCTCTGCACAATCGAGCATGAACAACTTGCCTCGCACTTCGACCACTTGCGAGGAGGCGTTATGACGAAGGGTGGGAAGGGCACTTCCACACCCTAAGATATGTACTCTAAACGGTTCCAAATGTCAGCTCGCGATTAAAGGTGGAACTCATTAGCTGCGTCTTCAAGCTGCAAACCATGAAGATCCATCTTCTCAGGTTCCTTCCAACGGCTGTACTCAAACGTTTCCATCTCCTCTCTGGGCTTGTTCATGGTACGATAGACCAGTGTATCAGGACCCAGTTTCACCAGTTCATAGAGGTTGAGTTCTTCCTCGTCACCACCGCCATCACGCTGTGAGAGGATTTCCAGGCGACCGTTGAAGATCTTCCAGGTCTTGTAGATGATGCTGCTCTGCTCGATACTCTCAGCCACACCACCTTCCTTGATACGGATGCCTACTTCAGAACTGCCATCGATGGGATTGGGCATCACCCAATCGCCCAATAGTGCATTCTGGTTAATGACGATTACGGCCTCCGAATTCGTTGCATTAGGAAGCACGGCCATACGATCGCCAACCAATAGTCCACCAAACACTTGACCTGCCTCCATAGCGTTCGTGATACTCAACACTAGCGTGTCGCCATTATCGCGCAGCAGCTGAAGGGTGTTCATCGCCGTTCCGTCTCCACAGAGGCCATAAAGGGTTTTGTCTCTAGGAATCGCATTGACTGCAGAAGTATCATCTTCTGCTACAGCCATCTGTTGCTGGCCGCTTCCACCACCACAACTCATCATGATTGCCATACTGGCTGTCGCCATCCAAAAAAACAAAGTCTTTTTCATATCTTTTTCTTTTTATTATATTTCTCTCATCTCTTCTTTCTTGGCTTCATTCCATAATTTATCCATCTCCTCTAACGACATATCTTTCAACGGCTTACCAATCTTGATACTATGTGCCTCGATATAGTTAAAACGGTTGATAAATTTGCGGTTCGTCATCTCAAGCGCATTGTCCGGATTCAACTTATATAGACGAGCTGCATTAATCACGGAGAAGAGGAAATCGCCCAATTCCTTGGTCGAGTTTTCTTTGTCTTCCTTGCGCAATTCCACCTCCAGCTCATCGAGTTCCTCGCGCACCTTTTTCCAAACATCCTCTTTCTGCTCCCAATCAAAACCCACATTACGGGCCTTGTCCTGAATGCGATAGGCCTTGATCAGGCTGGGCAGCGCCTCTGGCACCCCCGAAAGCACACTCTCATTACCATCCTTCTCCTTCAGTTTGATCTGCTCCCAATTCTCCAACACCTGGCTGACAGTCGTCACCTTAGTCTGGCTAGAATCACTCTCATTCTCAGGCACATACGGCAACGGCTTGGGATCTTCAGCATCAATCTGCGAGGGGTGATACACATGCGGATGGCGGGTGATCATCTTTCTGGTCAACGCATTGCAGACATCTGCCATATCAAACTGCGCCTTTTCCTCGGCAATCTTCGCATAAAAGCAGATATGCAGCAGCACATCGCCCAGCTCCTTGCAGATGTCGTGTACGTCATTTTTAATCAGCGCATCGCAGAGCTCATAGGTCTCCTCGATGGTATTAGGTCTCAGGCTCTCGTTCGTCTGTTTCTTGTCCCAAGGACAATTGGCCCTCAATGCATCAAGCACATCAAGAAACCGCCCAAAAGCCTGCATTTTTTCTTCTTTTGAGTGCATATTCTTTAAATATTTGGGGCAAAGATACGAAATAATTCATAATTCATAATGCATAATTCATAATATTTTTATAATTTTGCAGCGATTTTTTGAGATTTGACCGTTTTTGAGCATAGAAAAAACAATTAATATATGGAATTAGCAAGCAAATACGACCCGAAAGAGGTCGAAGGTAAATGGTACCAGTATTGGCTGGACCACAAACTATTTTCGAGTAAGCCCGACGGACGCGAGCCCTATACAATCGTTATTCCGCCGCCCAATGTGACAGGAGTGCTCCACATGGGACACATGCTCAACAACACCATTCAGGACATCCTCATCCGTCGTGCCCGTATGGAGGGAAAGAACGCCCTCTGGGTGCCAGGCACCGACCACGCCTCCATCGCTACGGAAGCCAAGGTGGTGAAAAAACTCGCTGGCGAGGGCATCAAGAAGCACGACCTCACCCGTGAGCAGTTCCTCGAGCACGCCTGGGATTGGACTCACGAGCACGGTGGCATCATCCTCAAGCAGTTGCGCCGCTTAGGTGCCAGTTGCGACTGGGACCGCACGGCCTTTACGATGGACGAGAAGCGTTCCCAGAGCGTCATCAAGGTCTTCGTCGACCTCTACAACAAGGGCCTTATCTATCGCGGTCTGCGCATGGTAAACTGGGATCCGAAGGCCCTCACCGCCCTCTCTACCGAGGAGGTCATCTATAAAGAGGAACAGAGCCATCTTTTCCACCTGAAATACTACGTGGCCGACCTGAAGGTTCTCGACAACGAGGAGGCCTTGAAGGCCGAAGGCAATATCATCCACAAGGATGAGAAGGGCTACTACGCCGTTGTGGCCACCACCCGTCCCGAAACCATCATGGGCGATACAGCTATGTGTATCAACCCCAAGGACCCGAAGAACCAGTGGCTCAAAGGTCGCAAGGTTATCGTGCCTCTCGTGAACCGCGTCATCCCCGTCATCGAAGACCGCTACGTGG
>Ga0247608_10004088_pt1 | contig 16588 bp, 12 predicted proteins | sample 176DNAGHGlowgp2_FD_193490 | JGI IMG/M metagenome (GOLD analysis project Ga0247608, IMG submission 193490) | Sheep rumen microbial communities from Palmerston North, Manawatu-Wanganui, New Zealand - 1766 DNA GHGlow gp2 | ecosystem: Host-associated > Mammals > Digestive system > Stomach > Rumen ... | reverse complement strand
ACACGCCCAAATAACCAATCAGAATCATCGTGTTGACCGCCAAACGTACCCCCATGCTTTCGATGCCGAAGAGTTTGTTGACACCGACGCTAAGACCGTAAACCGCCACCGCGAAGAAGAGGTAGAAAAGGATGCGCTTGAGGTCGTAATCCACGTGGTAGTACTTCTGACCGAGGAGGTAGGAAACCACCATCATGGAGAGGTAGCAGGCGAAGGTGGTCCATGCGGCACCCATGTAATCGAAACGCGGGATCAGCAGCCAGTTGAGCACCAGCGTGATAGCCGCGCCGAAGAGGGCGATGTAGGCCCCGAACTTGGTCTGTCCGGTGAGCTTGTACCAGATCGAGAGGTTGTAGAAGATGCCGAGGAAGAGGTTGGCCATCAGCAGGATGGGCACGATGGGCAGGCCCACACGGTAGGTCGCGCCCACGAAATATTGCACGAGGTCCATGTAGAGCATGATGCCGGTGAAGATGACGGAGCAGACCAGCACGAAGAGGGTCATCACCTCCGCGTATGTCTCTTTGGCGTCCTTGTCTTTGGCCTTGCGGAAGAAGAAAGGCTCGGCGGCGTATTTGAAGGCCTGGATGACGATAGTCATCAGGATGGAGATCTTGTAGCACGCGCTGTAGATGCCTACGGAGGCCTGCGGCTCGGCGGCGAGCGACAGCCGCTTGATGAGCACACGGTCCATGGTCTCGTTGACGATGCCGGCGAGACCGAAGATCAGCAGCGGGAAGGCGTAACGGAACATCTTCTTCCAAAGCTGCCAGTCGAAGACGAACTTCTGCTTGAGGATGCCCGGGAAGAGCATCAGCAGTGTGACGACGCTGGCCACGAGGTTGGCGATGAAGATGTAGCCGACCCCGATTTCCGGGTTGTAGATGGCGTTGACGAAGGCCGAGTCGGGGTTCTTGGTGAGCAGCCACGGGCAGAGCAGCAGGAAGAAGAGGTTAAGGAGCACGTTGACGAGGATGTTGGTGAGCTTCACCGCCGCGAAGCGCAGGGCCTTGTTGAGGAAGCGCAGGTGGGCGAAGAAGATGGAGGTGAGCGCATCCACGCCGATGATGACGGAGAACCAGCGCACGTACTCGGGGTGGGCGGGGTAGCGGAGCCAGTCGGCGATGGGCTGCGCGAAGACCGAGCAGAGCACGATGAAGAGTGTGGAGGTGACGAGCAGCGACCCCACCACGGTGCTATAGACGCGGTCCTTGACGCCCTCGTCCTGCGAGAACCGGAAGAAGGCGGTCTCCATGCCGTAGGTGAGGATCACGATAAAGAGACTTGTCCAGGCGTAGAGCTCGCCCACGACACCGTAGTCGGCGGCGTTGCTGAAAAGATAGGTGTGGAGCGGCACGAGCAGGTAGTTGAGCAGCCTGCTGAGCACGGTGGTGCCGCCGTATATGGCCGTCTGCCCGGCCAGTTTCTTGACTTCGTTGTTCGCCATGGTAATGGTTATTGGTTATAGGTTATTGGTTATTGACATACTTCTTACGTCTTACAATTCAAAGGAGCAAAAATAAAAAATATATGGATGCTGCAATACCGTTCGACAATTCAGAATCACCACAAGATTGTTCATATTCATCGCCTATTCATCGTCTCTTAAGCTTTCCTTTCGAACCAATGGATGAATCATTCGTCTGAAGACATTATCAATCTAAAAAAAGTGTATCTTCGCGGCCGTTTTAAATTAATCACTAAAACTCCCAAAAAAGTATGGAATCACAAGAACTTCTTCACCCGGAAAATCCTGAAATTCAGAACAATGAGGTGAACCCCGAAGCTTCTCAGGAAGCTCAAACCGTTAATGAGAATGCAACTCCCGCATCCGCAGTGGAACCAGAAATCGCGGAACCCGTGACGGAACCGCAACCCGAAACTTCCGCTGAACAACCTCAGGAGATGCCTGAACCGCAGCAGGAAGTGGCGGAGGAACCCGCTCAAGAACCTGTTGCAGAAACTCCCGCATCAGAGCCCGCTGCTGCTGCCGAAGAGCCTGCACAACCAGAAGAGACCTTGGAGCAGGTTGAGGCCGAATATGCGAATTTCGACCTTGAAAAATGCGTGGACGAGCTGGAAAAGCTGGTCGTTGAGCGCAACTTCAACATCATCAAGCAACGCGTGGGCGTGATCCGCGCCAAAGCCCTTGAGTTCCTGCGTGAGCGCAGACGCGCACGTCAGGCCGAGTTTGAGGCTGCTAAAGCTGCTGCTGAAGCCGCTGCCGCAGAAGTGCCTGAAGGTCAGGAAGCTCCCGCCATGCCCGAGTTCAACAACGAACCCGATGAGCTGGAAAAACGCTTCAACACTGCCTTCCAAACTTATAAAGACAACAAGGCTGCCTTTATTGAAGAACTTGAACATCAGAAAATCAAGAACTTAGATATAAAAAACAATATCATTGAGGGCTTGAAACGCCTCCTCGAAACGGAATCCAACCTCAAGGTCCTGAACGACCAGGTCAAGGAATTCCAGGAACAATGGAAGGCTACCGGCCCCGTGCCGCAATCCGAATCCACTAACCTCTGGCAGAATTACCATTTCTATATTGAGAAATTCTTCGACATCGTCCGTATGAACCGCGAAATGCGTATGCTGGACTATAAGAAGAACCTTGAAAGCAAACTGCAGATTTGTGAAAAGGCCGAATCTCTCCTGCTGAATGATTCTATCAACCAATCGTTCAATGAATTGCAGGAACTCCATCGTCAGTGGAAAGAAATCGGACCTGTTCCGGATGACAAGAAAGAGGAAATTTGGGAACGCTTCAAGACCGCTTCCGACCAAATCAACCAGCGTCGTAGAGAGCACTATGACAAGTTGTTTGCTGAGGAGCAGAACAACTACAACGCCAAAGTCGTGCTTTGCGAGCAGGCTGAGGAATTGGTTGCCAAACCCGTTGAGCAAGTTTCCGAATACAATGAGGTCAGCGACAAGTTGAACGAGCTGTTCAGCCTCTGGAAAACGTTAGGACCCGCTCCCGCCAAGCTGAATGACGAGATCTGGATGCGTTTCAAATCCAATCTCGACAAGTTCTTCCAGCAGAAGAAGGAGTATTTCCAGCAGATCAAGGACACGCAGATGCAGAATTACAACCAGAAGCTGAACTTGGCCATCCAGGCTGAGGGCATTGCCGACAGAACCGACTGGAAGCAAGCCACCGACGAGATTCTGGCACTGCAGACCGAGTGGAAGAGTATTGGCGCCACCCCGCGCAAGTATTCCGACCAGGTTTGGAAACGTTTCCGCGCCGCTTGCGACAAGTTCTTCGAGGCCAAGGCCAAGTTCTTCAGCAGCGTGCAAGGCGAGGAGAACGAGAACCTGCAGAAGAAGGAAGAACTCATCCAGAAGATTCTGGGTTACGAGTTCGGGGAGGACCGCAATGCCAACCTTGACGCGATGAAAGCGTATCAGAAAGAGTGGCTGGAGATCGGTTTTGTGCCGCGCGCCGACAAGGACCGCATCTACACCGAATACCGCAACGCCATCAACAAGCGTTTCGCGGAACTCAAGGTGAGTGCCGATGACATGCGTCACAACCGCTATCAGTCCCGTATCGACGACATCATGCGCAATCCTAATGCCGATAAGCTCATCGACAAGGAGAAAAACTTCCTTACCACCAAGCTGGCTCGTCTGAAAGACGATATCGTGCTGTGGGAGAACAATTTGGGATTCTTCTCCAACTCCAAGAACGCTGAAATCCTGACGGCCGAGTTCCGCAAGAAAATCGAGTCCGCCAAGAAGGAAGTCGCTGATCTGGAGTACAAGATCAAGATGATGAACAATCCGAAAGCTGCGGAGCAGGCTGAAGCCCCCGCTGCTGAGGCTCCCGCTGCAGATGCAGAACCTGCTGCTGAAACGGAAACTCCCGCCGAAGCGTAAATATAGCTGTTAGCTGTTGGCCATTGGCTTTTAGCTTTTGCCAATAGCCAATAGCTAAAAGCCAAAAGCCAAAAAAAATGTTAAGAACCATCATCATTTTTTGCACACTACTTATAGTACCTGCTTTATCTGCGGTCGCCCAAACGGAGGCCGCAGATAAAATTTTAGGTACGTATTACATCTCGGACGACACCTCCGACGAGGATTGCAAGGTGAAAATCACCAAGGACAAGTCCGGCACCTACAGTGGCCGTATCATTTGGGTGAAGAATCCCTATTTCAAGGACGGCACCCCGAAACGGGACATCAAGAATCCCGACCCGGCGAAACGGAACACCCCTGGCGACCAGATTCCGCTCATTTTCCATTTCCGGTATGATGCGAATAAGAAACAGTGGGTGGATGGCGAAATCTACGATCCCGTGCACGGCAAGACTTACAAGTGCAAGATGTGGTTTGAGAACGATAGAACCTTGCGTGTGCGCGGCTACATCGGCGTGCCCGCGTTAGGCAGAACAATGACGTGGAAGAAATTGTCGTAAATCGTAAACCGAAAACCGCAAATCGAAATGGAGAAACTCAATGTCCGAATTGACAAATGGCTGTGGATGGTGCGGTTGTACAAGACGCGCTCCATCGCCACGGAGGCCTGCAACGCCGGGAAGGTGAAACTTAATGGCGAGAACGTGAAGCCTTCGCGTGACGTACGCGTGGGCGAGGTGTACGAGGTGCATATCGGCTCGCTGCACAAGACCGTGGAGGTGGTGGATGCGCCGAAGAGCAGGGTGGGGGCGCCGTTGGTGCCGCAATACTGCACCGACCTCACTCCGCAAGCCGAATACGACCGAATGAAGACCCTCAAGACGCAGGAGTTCCGCCCGCACGGCCTCGGCCGCCCCACCAAACGCGAACGCCGCCAACTCGATTTCATCAAAGAAAACTATTTTGATGATAATGACCAATGACGATGAAACGATGAAACGATGAAGCGATGAGACGATGAGACGATGAAATCGATTACTACCGCTTCAATAACCCATAACCTATAACCTATAACCATTAATATGTCCGTAATCCTAATCGCCTCCCTGCTCCCCGTCATCCTGCTGATGGCCTACATCTACAAACGGGACACCTTCAACAAAGAACCGTGGCCGCTGCTGATGAAAGCCTTCCTTTTCGGGGTTTTGGCCGCTTTCATCGACATTCCTGTTGCGGGGCTGTTGCAGTTTCTTGTGCCCAAAATAGCCAGCGCACCAGGTTGGGACGCCTTCCACACTGCTTTTTTCGGGGCGGCTTTTCCGGAGGAATTCTGCAAGTTGCTGATGCTTTATCTCTGCATCTGGAAAAATCCCAATTTTGACGAGTACTACGATGGTTTGGAGTATGCCGCGTTTGTGGGATTGGGTTTTGCGGGCATTGAGAACGTGATGTATATCATGCAGGGCGGCTTGGGCTTGGCGGTCGGCCGCGGAATTTTTGCCGTACCCGCCCACTTCTTCTTCGCCATCTTCATGGGCTATTTCTTTTCTCTGGCCCGCTTCCGTTACAATAACAAAAAGCGTTACCTTTTTTTGGCCTACATTATTCCCGTTATCTTGCATGGCACGTATGATTTTCTGCTGATGTACGTCAATAGCCTCAATGGCGACTCCGATATGGTGCAAGAGGTGAGTCCGTTGGCCGGAATCCTCTATGTCGGATTCCTGGTCTTTTTCTTCTTCGTGTGGCGTTTCGCCGTGCGGAGGGTGCAAAAGATGTCCGGACAGTAGAATGGTTATTGGTTATTGGTTATTGGTTATAGAAGCCGAAGGGGGTGCCTTTGGCTTTTTTTGTTGTTGGATTGTTGCAAATAGTTGATAATCAGGTTGTGAAAACAAATTGAGCAGTCGTTTTTCAAAAATAAATTTTTTTGAATGTAACAAAATGAATGTGAAGTGCGACAATGCGAAAATGAATGGGGAGAAGTTTATGGGATGGAATCATTTTAAAATCATCAAGCATTATGAAAAAGACATTCACATTTATGACGATGCTGTTATTGTCTGTGGCGGTTTCAGCGCAAATGGTCAGCATGACGTTTTCGGGACGTAATGCGGACAATAACCAGTATGTCAGGATTTATTCCGTTGTCGTTCAGAATATGACGCGAGGCTGGACGGAGACCCTTTATTGGCCCGACACCGTGTTGACACTTGCGGAAGGGACAGGAATTCAGGACCGCACCGCTGTGAGTAGCCTCACTCTTTACCAAAACACGCCCAACCCATTCAGAGGTACGACGTTGGTGAATCTGAATGTGACCGAGTCGGGTGATGTGGCGTTGACGATAACCGATATTACCGGACGTATTGTGGAATCATTTCAGAAAACGGCTCTCCAACCAGGCAATCACCAGATGCGAGTCATGTTGCCTGCGGCCGGCCTCTATTTTCTGACAGTCCGGCAGAATGGCCAGGCCTCCTCGATCAAGATGATCAGCAATGGCGGCGGAAGTGGAAGTGGCGTTGAATACGTTGGGGCTTCCGATTGTCAGAATCCTTCATCTGCACAATTGCTGAAATCTGCATCCAAAGGGGTGATTCATCGGTCGTTCGCTCCCGGAGACCAGATGGAGTATAACGGCTATGCCTTCAACGCCAACAACCAGCTGATATACAGCACAACGGTACAGCAGATGTTGGGAAGCGCCTCGCATGCCATCACGTTGGAGTTTTCGGAAACGGACGTTATGGTTTTCCAGCCTTGTCCTGGAAACCCGACAGTGACCGATGTAGATGGCAACATCTATAATACCCTGCAACTCGGTCAGCAGTGTTGGATGCGGGAGAACCTGCGGGTTACGCACTATTCCGATGGAAGCCCCATCCCCAACGGTGGCACTGGAATAGACGGAATAAGCGCTCAGGAGCCGCGTTACTATGTGAATCCTTCTGTGGATGAAGCGCTGTATGGTTATCTCTACAACTGGCCGGCGGCGATGCATGGGGCGGCGAGCAGCAATGAGAATCCGAGTGGGGTGCAAGGTGCATGTCCTACAGGGTGGCATTTGCCGAGCGATACAGAATGGTCGCAGCTGACGGAATATGTGAGCAGTCAGAGTGAATATTTCTGCAATGAAAACAGCAGTTACATTGCCAAGGCGTTAGCTGCCAAATCAAGTTGGAGAACGATTACTGACGAATGCGGACCAGGCAACAATCAAAGTACCAATAACGCTTCAGGCTTCGGAGCTATATCGGCCGGCTATTTCAATGGCGGCTTCGGTGCTGCTGGGTATAATGCCTTTTTTTGGGCTTCCACGGCACATGGATCAGGTAAAGCCTATAATCGGTATTTTTACCACGGTGGCCCCGGAGTGTATAAACTCGATGACGGCAACCGAGCTTATGGCTGGTCTGTCCGCTGTCTTCGCGACTGATTTGAGACTTGGGACTTGAGACTATAAAAAAAAACGAGACGGGGTTGTTCAACCGAACAGCCCCGTCTCTCTATTGCCTATTGCCTATTGCCTATTGCCTTTTGCCTTTTGCCTAAATATCACATTGCGTTCCGCATCGGTTGCATCAGCTCGGAAAGCATGTTTTTGGCACGCATAATCTGAATCTTCACGTTGGAGAGCGTCAGCCCAAGACGTTCGGCGATTTCCTCGTAAGCGAGGTCTTCGTAGTAACGCAGCTCGATGACCCGGCGGTACCTTTCGGGCAGCTCCGACACGGCGGCGCGGAGCAGTTGTAGCCGTTGTTTGTCAATGACCTCGTCTTCCGGGGTGCGTTGGAGGTTGTCCTCGCTCTGGTCGATGATGGATGTCGTGCTGGTTGTGTAAAGGTCGTCCTCAAAATACTGCGGCATGTTGTTCTTCACCCGCAGGAAGTCGATGCTGTTGTTCAGTGCAATCCGGTACAGCCAAGTGGAGAAGGCGTATTGCGGAGTGTATTTGTCCAAGTACCGGAACGCCTTGCCGAAGGTCATCAAGGTCAGATCCTCGGCGTCGTCCTTGTTTTTCACCATCCGCATGAGCATGTAGTAGATGCTGTCGCGGTAAAGCCGCATCAGCTCGGCGTAAGCTTGCTGGTCGTTGTGGTCCAGTGCCTTGCGCAGGAGAACGTAGTCGCGTTTCGCCTTTTCGGTCTGACAGGTGTTAATCATTTCGCGATTTTTTTATGATTGATTATAGCCGAAAGCCAGTATAACGGATTCAACAGGGAAAATAGTATATCGTAGAACAAAAAATAGGGGATGATTTGTTTTTCCTGCAGTTTTTTCGCTGAAATGCCCATGACGACATACATGCTTGCTATACGCAGCAAGGCGATGCCGAGGATGATGTAGAGGATTGTCGGCTGATGCAGAGCCACAAGAATGGAGAGCACGAGAAAAACATAGAACAGCAGGTTCGTCAGCTCATAGAAGCCGAGCAGAAGCCTGTTTTTCAAAGAGTTGTATTTTCTTGTGAAGAAGAGACTGATTTTGTGTATTCTCCAGAAACGGTATTGCGGTGTGTGTTGGCGCACGGTGGCGGCATCTGGGGAGAACTCTATGGCTGTGTTGTTTTGTGTCGATGCGCGGTGGATGAAGATGTCTTCCTCGCCGTAAAGCAGGTGATTATAGGAGATAAATCCCTTCTGCTGGTAGAACAGCGGCCGGACAAACGCCACATTGTTGAGATCGCCGCGGTAGGTGCTGTGCAGCAGCGCGTGCGAGAAATATTGCATGGCGTTAACAAGGTTGTCGAAATGCAGGAAATGGCTGTATGGGCCTTTTTTCTTTTCGAAAGTGTTGTAGCCAAGCACAATCTTGTGTTGGAACAGGAAATTCTGCGCCATCAGTGCAAGCCATTGTTTGGAGGCGGGCTTGCAGTTCGGCGAGGTGAGCAGGATGTGGTCGTAGCTGGCGCACTTGATACCCATGGAGATGGCCATCTTCTTGCCGCGGCTCGTCGAAACCGCAGTGCTCAAATCCACAATCTTGATGTTCGAGTAGCGTTCCTTGTATTCCTTGATGGCATGGAGGGAATTTTCATCGCGGGAGCGGTCGTTGACAATGACTATTTCGAAAAAACCGTACTGTTGCTCAAGAAGATAGGGGAGAGTTTGCAATACTTGGGCGGCATCGTCACGCACCACAATGACCACGGAAACAGGAATGTCACGGAATCCTAACGTGGCCTTTTTCTTGTGAAAGGCGAAACGTCCGTAGATGGCGTAGTAATAGACTAATTGAATGAGCGTTATAACACCAAACAGAATTAAAACAGCCAGTGCTACTTGGGTTATCTGCATTTTATGAAACGGTTTAGGTTAATAGTTTGGCGGCAAAAGTAAGTATTATTTCAATAAAAGATGTATTTTTGCCAAAAAAATATAAACAAACTTACGAACATTTGAACGCTACGAGAATATGAAGTTCACACTCCAAAAGGAAGACGGCAAAAGCCATGCACGCGCCGGTTTGATAGAAACCGGACACGGAATGATTGAAACCCCGATTTTCATGCCTGTGGGTACTTTGGGCGCCGTGAAATCACTGCATATCAGGGATTTGAAACAAGATGTGAAAGCCCAGATTATTTTGGGGAACACATACCATTTGTATATGCGCCCCGGCATGGAGGTGCTGCGTGAGGTCGGCGGACTGCACAAGTTCAACGGCTGGGACCGTCCTATCCTCACCGACAGTGGCGGATTCCAAGTCTTCTCGCTGAGCCATCGCCGCAAAATCGACCCGCAGGAGGGCGTCTGGTTTCAGTCGCACATCGACGGCTCCCGGCATCTCTTCAGTCCGGAGAAGGTGATGGACCTCGAACGCACCATAGGCGCCGACATCATCATGGCCTTCGACGAGTGCACACCGTATCCAGCGGATTACAAGTACGCAAAGAATTCCATGGAAACCACCTACAAGTGGCTGAAACGTTGCATCGCCCGTTTGGACGAGACCGAGCCCTACTACGGTTATGAGCAGACGCTGTTCCCGATTGTGCAGGGCAGCACTTACAAGGATTTGCGGCTGAAGTCCGCTGAATATGTGGCTTCCACCAATTGCGACGGCAATGCCATCGGCGGTGTTTCTGTGGGAGAGCCGACGGAGATGATGTACGAAATCACGGATGTTTGCTGTCAGGTGTTGCCGAAGGACAAGCCGCGCTACCTGATGGGGGTGGGCACGCCCGCCAACATCGTCGAGTGCATTTCCCTGGGCGTGGATATGTTCGACTGCGTGATGCCCACCCGCAACGGCCGCAACGGCATGATTTTCACATGGGAAGGTATGATGAACATGCGTAACGAAAAGTGGAAGAACGATTTCACTCCGTTGGATGCCAATAGCGACCTCTTTGCCGACCGCGAATATACCCGCGCCTACCTGCGCCATCTCTACGTCTCGGACGAGATCCTCGGCCCGATGATCGGCAGCATCCACAACCTGCACTTCTATCTTGACTTGGTGAAGACGGCCAGACAGAAAATCCTCGACGGTACCTTCGCGACCTGGAAGGACGAAGTGTTGCCGAAGATTTCACGGAGGTTGTAACGATGAGGCGATGAGACGATGAAACGATGAGACGATGAGACGATGAAACGATGAGGCGATGAGACGATGAGGCGATGAGACGATGAGACGATGAAACGATGAGATAATTGACGGATTATTCAAAAACTGAAAATTGATAAAAATGGAATACAGAATCGAAAAAGACACATTAGGCGAAATGCGCGTTGAGGCCGACAAGCTCTGGGGCGCGCAGACGCAACGAGCTATGGAGAACTTCGAAATCGGGAAGAAGCACATGCCTATCGAGATTATCTACGGTATCGCGACGGCAAAGAAGGCGGCGGCCTGCGCCAACTTCGACTGCGGCGTCCTTCCGGAGGACAAACGCGACCTGATTGTGCGTGTGGTCGATGAAATCACCGCCGGACAATGGGACGACCAGTTTCCGCTGCACATTTGGCAGACCGGTTCGGGCACACAGACCAACATGAACGTCAACGAGGTGATTGCCCACCGCGCGCAGCAGCTGCATGGCGGTCAGCTCACCGACTACCCGCTTTTCCTCTCGCCCAACGATGATGTCAACAAGTCTCAATCGACTAACGACATCTTCCCCACGGGCATGCGCATCGCCACCGCGAAGAGCATCATCACCCGCACCCTGCCCGCCTTGGAGCGGATGATGGAAACTTATCGCACAAAAGTCGCTGAATACGCTGATATCAAGAAGATCGGGCGCACTCACCTGATGGACGCCACCCCTTTGACATTGGGCGATGAACTTTCCGGCCACCTCTCGCAGCTGGAACACGGATATGAGGTCATCCAACAGAGTCTCAAGCACTTGATGGAACTCCCGATTGGTGGCACCGCTGTCGGCAACGGTATTAACACGCCTGACGGTTACGACAAAATCGCATTGCAATATATCAACCAGTTCACGGGATACGAGTTCAGCAACTGTCCGAACAAGTTCGAGGCGATGGCCACCCACGACTCGCTGTGCGAAATGTCTGGAGCGTTCAAACGGTTGGCTGTCTCGTTGATGAAGATCGCCAACGATTTCCGTTTGCTGAATTCAGGTCCGCGCTGCGGTTTGGGCGAGGTGATTCTGCCCGCCAACGAACCCGGTTCCTCCATCATGCCCGGCAAGGTGAATCCCACACAGTGCGAGGCGCTGTCGCAGGTGTGCTGCCAGGTCATCGGCAACGACGTGGCCATCACCACGGGCGCCATGCAGGGACATCTTCAGCTCAACGTCTTCATGCCGCTCATCGGCCGCAACCTGCTGCAGTCATCACGATTGCTCGCTGATGTCATCAACTCCTTCAACGACCACTGCCTCAAGGGGATAAAGCCCAATCTGGAGCGCATCTCCATGCATCTCCACAACTCGTTGATGTTAGTCACGAAGCTGAATCCGCACATCGGCTACTACAACGCCGCGAAGATTGCGCAGCACGCGCATGAGCACGGGCTTACGTTACGCGAGTCCGCATTGGAATTGGGGCTCGTGAGCGCGGAGGATTTCGATAATTGGATGAAATTGTAGAGACTTGAAATGTATTTTAACGATGTAGGGACGAATAATCATTCGCCCCTACATTTTTTTATCGTTTTATCGTTTCATCGTTTCATCGTTTCATCGCCTCATCGCCTAATCGTAGAACTTCCAGTTCACACCCACCTCAAAGTTTCTGCCTTGCATCGGGTAACCCGGCGTGGTGATGTAGCGGAAGTTGAAAAGACCGGCTATGAGATTGCCGCCGCGCACGAAGAAGGAGATTCGCTTCACTCTTATGGCCAGATGGGCGTTGAGATAGAGGTAGTTGCCAGTGATGATGTACTGTTGTGCATAGAATTGATGCAGGATAGGATCGTAGCCGTCGGAGTAGTATTTTGTGTTGTAGAACAGATCCACACCGACTTGGAAGCGCAGCCGTTTCTTGAAAATGCGGGTGGTGTAGAGCGCCCCCAGTTTACCTGCAAACAGAGGAACCGCAATTGTCTTGTTGGTGGCGTGTTGCAGTGCGAGTTGCGCGTCCAGACAGAAATATTTCGTGCGGACAGGCGCATAAAGCATCAGCTGGATTACTTGGAAGGGCTTCTCCAGTTGGACGGGCTCAAAATTGTTGTTAAGGTAAACATAACGGCTGGCATTGATGAAATTGAAGGAAGCCTTGTAGTTGAAAATCGTCCAATAGGCGCTTGCTTTGAAGAAATTCTGCTTTCTCCAGTCGTGTTCCCAGAAGTTGTTGTTGCCGAGATAGTTGCTGAAGATGTAGTCGGGAGAACGGCGGCTGAAAGTGGCTTCCAATCCGATATAATGCCCTTGCTTCCTGTTGATGGTGAATCGGAAACCGGCATGGGCAAGCGCATCGTTTTGGGTATATTTAAACAGATTGTATGAGAATAGGCCATAGATGTCCCATACTTTGAACAGACGGATGTTGGTGCGGGCGAACAGACAGAGGCTGTTGTCCTGCATTCGAGGGCTCACGGAATTCACATATTCGTGCCGCAGGCCGCCCGCGATCCGGAAAAAATAGGACTGATCGCCGGTGGTGTCGGTTGGAGTGAAGTTCGACAGCTGCAAGGTGTTGGCGATGGAGTAGTATTGTACGGAGTCGTTGGTGGTGTCAGTGCTGATATAGTATCGGTTGACGTAGAACAAATTGTTCAAGTCATAATCAAAGAAGTGGCTCGACAGGAAGTTGAAGTCCAACGTGTGGCTGACAGTTCCGAAATAGTGGCCTTTTTTGTCTTTGATATTGAGATAGTTAGTGATTTGAAACGCATGAGTGTTGATTTTGGAGCTGCCGTTGCTGAACATCACGGGGAAACTGGTCAGGTCGTAGGTGATCGTCGAGTCATGCCGGGGATCTCGGTCGGTGAAATCAGGGCTGTATTGCAGCCCGCCGTTTTCAGAGAACTTGCCGTGGTTGAAAATGTATGCCAGTAAAAAACCGTAAATCTTCTTGGGCGTTTCGTATCTTAAAGTGGCGTCAAGGGACAAACGGTTGACCTCTTGGTGGATAAAGTAGCCTTTGTCGCTTGCGGCATCGAGATGGACTGCGAAATTGACTTGTCGGATTTTTTGGGCATGTGTAGCTTGAAAAGCAAAAGCGTTCAGAAAGGTGTATGTGAAGTTCAGATCGGTGTAAGTAGGGGTGACATCATAAATTTTCAGGTCTGTCATCTTCTTGAAATACAAGGGATAGGGCAAAGTGGTCATAGAGAAGCCCGTGGGATGTTGTATGTCAAAGATCATTGATTTGTGGGCTTGTCCGTTGATGCCGAGGGACTGGTAGAGGTTTTCTATTCGCAAGAGCGGGTCAAATTCCGAAATGTGGACAAGGGAGGTGTCGATGGTGTTATAGCGAAGTGGGAGGAAATGTGTAGCGGGCCAAGGTGCATGGCGAGTGGATGAGAAATCAGGTGAGATGGCCATTGCGGAGTCTATTTTGGGGCGTCCGTCTTCCTGTTCTTGGGCGAAGACGGTCATCCCCAAAAAAGAGAAAACACTCAGCAGTAATATGTATAATATTGGTTTACAGTTCATTAAAAGAAAGAATGAAGCCTTTTTTTTGTGTTGCAAAGGTATATAAATTACGAATATACACGGAAAAATGTATTATCCGAACATTTCCCATAGAGTCAGCATCTTATAAACCAGAGTGGCGGCCAAAACATCGGAGACTTTGCTGTCGGCTTGCGGGCAGAGTTCCACCACATCGAATCCCACCACTTTTTTTTGCTTGAACACCATTTCAAGGAATCGCAGGGTAGGGTACCACTGCAGGCCGCCGGGCAGCGGAGTGCCTGTGGCGGGCAGAATTGCGGGGTCGAAACCATCCAGATCCACGGTGATATAGACGTTGTCCGTGAGCCGGTCCACAGCCTTTTCCATCCAGTCTTCCTTATTGTGAATGAGGTGTGCGTAGAAAATGTTTTCGGGCACCACGCTGGGCAGTTCTTCGGCGCAGACGTTGCGGATGCCCACCTGCACCACGCGGGCGTGTTCCTGAGCGCGACGCATGACGCAGGCATGGTTATAGATGGAGTCATGGTAGCTGTCACGCAGATCCGCGTGTGCGTCAATCTGCAAAACGGACAGATTGTCGTAACTTTCAGCCATGGCCTGGATAGCACCTACCGACACTGAATGCTCGCCACCCAACAAAATGGTGCGTTTTCCCATGTCCATAAAGTGTCTCATCCGGTCATGCACAGATTTTACCATTGAGTCTGGAGACTTGAAGTTATACTTGTGATAATCTGTATAAATCCCTGAAATAGAGGCATCATATTGAAGTTGAATATCATACAATTCCAGACTGTCAGAAGCATCCAGAATGGCTTGCGGTCCTTTGTCCGCCCCTTTCACGAAAGTGCTGGTGCCGTCGTAGGGTACGCCTAAAATCACATAGCGGGCATTCTCCAGCTCATACAGCCGTTCGTCGTCCATGTCCAGAAAATGGGTCATTTTTTTTATCATAACAGGTTGAATTGTCAACGAATAGTAGTCTATTTTTGCGGTGCAAAAATAGGATTTTTTCAGGTTAAAACGACAATACTCAAACTATCTCTTTCTATATACGCCTTATTGTCCACCTCCTGCCTGATGAAGAAATAGAGATACCCCCATAGCGAAACGGAGGTGGTGAGGCGGGTATGTGGCGGTGGGTTTCATGGCGCGAAGATAGGATTATTTCGGGTTTAGAGAGACATCGGAATTGATTTTTGAAGACAACTATGACGAAAGGGATAACTTCTTGTAAAGAAAAACGTAAACAATATGCCTTCATGCATCAGTAATAACGTTTCTTTTCGGCATCCCAATTCAAATTCCGCTGATGTTTCTTCTTGCATCTCCGATACTCAATTATGGACACCAGACGTCCTTGTTCATCAAACTGGCAATAATAACCACGTTTACGTTCCTTCAAACTGTCGTGAGAATATTTTATTTTCGACAAATAAACGCCCCTTGTCACCCCTGTTGAATCATCGCTGACAATAACCATACATCTCCCACGTCTATATTCCAATCGAATTCTACCATCGCTACTTCCAGGCAAGATTCTATTTGGAGTCGGGATGTAAGGACCTGGGTCGAAGCCTGGGTCAATACTGTCTTGAGAAACATAACCCTCAGGACACCATGTTTCTTTACAAGGAATAGAATCTTGTGTCTGTGCATATACAGATGTACAAAACAAGGCTATGGATAACCACAAAAACGATATATTTTTCATCGGTATTCTGGTTCTTTTACATATTGTAACTTGTTCTCCATATTAAATTGTCTAATTTGGTAGATGTTTTCTTCATACAACAATGTCTCAATGGCAGGGATGTCAGAGCTTTTTGGCAAATTTCTGATTCGAAGAGCCAAAGGATTATACACAAAGTACAATTTGTCATCTATTCGAACAGACGGTCGCTTTCTAAGAAAAGGGGCGTTCACTGCTGCAAACTGCCATGCCCGAGCCTCGTGAGACCTGTCGTTTGCGTCATGTCCAATGGTGTAAAGTCCATAGTCTTGATTGAACCCAATCATAGAGGAACTTCTGTTGTGTTCATAATCAACAGCATGAAAGGTTTCCTCGAATAAAGGGTGCATGATGGAACGTCCTGTAAAATCCTTGGCAAGCAGACTATAATGGAATGTAAATTGAGAGATTGGGTGATCAGACATCGCATCGTCGACAGAAATAAATCCACCACTTTCGTAGGTGTCTTTCTTGTTTATTCTCGCATAAGTGTATGTCCTTGTGGATTCCTGTAGCTCTTTAAATTCTTTTCTGAACGCTTTGCTGAACAAACGCGCGAAAAAGACATCCATTCGCTCACGTCCAGACTTGTACCTGACAGTGTCTCCGTCCACATCCACAACACAAATCGGATTTGCGTTAAAGCAAGAGTACAAGCTGATGCCTGTTTGGGGGTTAGGGTCCATATTCCATCTCCTCCCCAATCGTGTGTCGTACTGCCAAAACTCCGCGCTCAAACTTTTCCCTTTCCCAAGCACCTCATTGTCAGCCTCCTGCCCGTTGAAGAAGTACCGGTAACCCCCCGTATTAAAACTCCGGACGGGCATGGGGAAGCCGAACGGGTAGTAGTCCGTGAAGGAGGACACTTCAAGTTGGTATATCGGTTCGTTGTTGGCATCATGCGTGAGCCACTTCTGGTCTGGGAAGGTGAC
>Ga0247608_10004084_pt1 | contig 16595 bp, 10 predicted proteins | sample 176DNAGHGlowgp2_FD_193490 | JGI IMG/M metagenome (GOLD analysis project Ga0247608, IMG submission 193490) | Sheep rumen microbial communities from Palmerston North, Manawatu-Wanganui, New Zealand - 1766 DNA GHGlow gp2 | ecosystem: Host-associated > Mammals > Digestive system > Stomach > Rumen ... | reverse complement strand
TTCGGCCTCACCCGTCTGACTGTCCAGTTTCTTGTCCATGAAGAAATAGACGATGCACATGATGAGGGCGATGCAAAGGAGCACCACGCCGAAGGCCACGCTGCGGGATACGTCCACCTTGCCGCCCAGGCGGGCAAAGAAGGGGGAGAAAATCATGCATGTGGCAACGCCCAGGCGGGCCAGGGCCATCTCGGAGCCCATGGCCAGGGCCATCTCACGGCCTTTGAACCACTTCACGATACCGCGGCTCACCGTAATGCCGGCCATCTCGCAGCCGCAGCCGAAAATCATGAAGCCGCAGGCCGCCAGTTTGGCCGATGCCGGCATGCCCCGGTAGAAGGGAGACACGCCCAGCTCGTCAAAGACGGGGATGTAGTTAAGGTTATTGTTGAACCAAGTCTCCAGGCTTGAGCCCATGAAGGACTCGCTCACCGCATACCATTTGATAATGGCGCCCACCAGCATCACGGCGGCCGACAGAACGGCGGTAAAGCGCACCCCCATCTTGTCCAGGATAATACCCGCAAAGATGAGGAAGAAGACAAATACATTGAGGAAAACTTCGGAGCCCTGCATGGTTCCGAATGCGGTGGAATCCCAGCCGCGGGTTTCCTGCATCAGGTCCTTGATGGGGGAGAGGATGTCCATGAAAATGTAGGCACAGAACATCGCAAGGGCCAGGAGCAGCAGAGCCAGCCAGCGCATGGCGGCCGAATCTCTGAGTGTCTTTTGGGTTGTAGTACTCATATTTCTTAATACACTGTTCAGACTGCGAAATTAATTAAATTATTTTAAAACATCAACCTTGACGGCTTTCCGTTAAAAATGCTTACCTTTGTACACTATGTACGAATTGCTGGAAAGAGTTAACTCTCCGGAAGATATCAAGGGTCTTACAATGGAACAGCTGAGACAGCTGTGCGGGGAGATCCGGAAATATATGGTGGAGTGCTGTGCCGTGAATCCCGGCCACCTGGGCAGCAGCCTGGGTGCCGTGGAGCTTATCGTGGCCTTACATTATATATATAATACGCCGCAGGACAAACTGGTGTTCGACGTGGGGCACCAGGCCTACGCCCACAAGATTCTGACGGGCCGGCGGGAGGCTTTCCGGAAAAACCGCACCCTGGATGGCATCAGCGGTTTCCCCAAGCGGGAAGAGAGCCCCTATGACGCCTTCGGGGCCGGCCATTCCTCCACGTCCATATCGGCCGCCCTGGGCTTTGCGGAAGCGGCCCGCCTGCAGGGAACGGGGGAGCGGAGCGTAGCCATCATCGGAGACGGTGCCCTTACCGGCGGCCTGGCCTGGGAGGGCCTGAACAATGCCGGTTCTTCCAAGGCCGATATCCTAGTAATCCTGAACGACAACAACATCTCCATAGACCAGAACAAGGGAGGAGTACACGAGTATCTGCTGCACCTGACCACCCATCCCATCTACAACCGCGTCAAGAACAAGGTGTGGAACTCCATGGGAGAGGGGGCGGCCCGTGACTGGGTCCAGAAAAGGGTCATCGATACCAAGTCCAACCTGGTGCGCTCAAGCGGCGGCGCCCTCTTCGAGAGCCTGGGCTTCCGCTACTTCGGCCCCATCGACGGAAACGACATCGAGCAGCTGGCCTATACCCTGGACCGCCTGCGTAACCTGCATGGCCCCCGCCTGCTCCATATCCATACGCGCAAGGGCGCGGGTTATGCCCCGGCCGAGGCCGATCCCACCGTCTGGCATGCTCCGGGCCGCTTTGACGCCGCCACGGGCGAGCGCGTGAAAACGGTGTATCCGGCCGACCGCTACCAGGACGTGTTCGGAAAGGTGCTGGTAGAACTGGCCCGGATGGATTCCAAGGTGGTGGGCATCACGCCCGCCATGGCCTCCGGCTGCGGAATGACGCTGCTGGAGAAAGCCTGCCCGGAGCGTTTCTTCGACGTGGGCATTGAAGAGGAACACGCCGTCACTTTCTCTGCCGGCCTGGCCGCCGGAGGGATGAAACCCTTCTGCAACATCTACTCTTCCTTCTCCCAGCGGGCCTATGACAATATCATCCACGATGTGGCCCTGCAGGGCCTGCCGGTGGTCTTCTGTTTTGACCGGGCCGGACTGGTGGGGGAGGACGGTCCCACGCACCACGGCTGCTTCGACCTGGCCTCTTACCGCTGCATCCCGGGCATCACGATAGCCGCGCCCCGCAACGAGACGGAGCTTAAACGGCTCATGTATACGGGCTTGTCCCTCACCGGCGGCCCCCTGATTATCCGCTATCCCCGCGGGATAGGGGAGGGTGAACCCTGGCAGGAAGCACCGTATGAGGAACTTCCCGTCGGCAAGGGAGAAAGGCTTGTGGAAGGAAAGCGGGTGGCGGTGCTGGGCATCGGCCCGGTGGTGAACCGTGCCGCAGAGGCCGCCGCACGTCACAAGATAGATTACGGCGTGGCGCCTGCGGTGTATGACATGCGTTTCCTCAAGCCGCTGGACCCCGAGATTATGGAGGAGGCCGGAAAGTTTGACGCCATCATCACCGCAGAGGACGGATGCCTCAAGGGCGGCCTGTACGGTGCTGTCAGTGAATATTTTGCCGGTCGGGAGGATGCGCCCCTCATCAAGGGCGTGGGTATCCCGGACCGTTTTATTCCCCAGGACAGCCAGAAAGCGCAAAGGGCATCCTGCGGCATGGACGAGGCCTCTTTGTACGACCTTATCCTGGAGATGATGAAAAATCTTTGAAAATTTTTGGAGGATTCAAAAAAAGTATCTACCTTTGCAGTCCTTTCAGCGATGAAGGATTCGTGAGCGCCGATATAGCTCAGTTGGCCAGAGCACGTGATTTGTAATCTCGGGTCGTGGGTTCGAATCCCTCTATCGGCTCGAAAGAGCTTTGAAATATTGAAAAAGCCAATGGGAGGTTCGCATAGTGGCAATTGCGGCGGACTGTAAATCCGCTCCCTCAGGGTTCGGTGGTTCGAGTCCACCACCTCCCACATCTTCGAAGGCCTTGCGTGTAAGCAGCGCGTCGGCAGGCGGAGTTCCGGTGCAAACCGAGAGAAAAGAAAAACTTGTTTTCTTTTCCGAGGTGCAGCCCGGAAACCCGCAAATTTCGAAGAAATTTGCGGAAGTAGCTCAGTTGGTAGAGCATCAGCCTTCCAAGCTGAGGGTCGCGAGTTCGAACCTCGTTTTCCGCTCCAAGACATACAGTAAGCCGGTGTAGCTCAGGGGTAGAGCGCATCCTTGGTAAGGATGAGGTCATGAGTTCAATTCCCATCACCGGCTCTTTTTTTGGGTTTAGGCCCTTTATATGATAACAATTGTTTAAACAATAATAAAACTATGGCAAAAGAAACATTCCAGAGAACCAAACCGCATGTCAACATCGGTACCATCGGCCACGTTGACCACGGCAAGACCACCCTCACCGCCGCCATTACCAAGGTGCTCGCAGAGCGCGTATCCGGTAACGCCGACAAGGTGAAGTCCTTCGACCAGATCGACAACGCCCCGGAAGAGAAAGAGCGCGGTATTACCATCAACACCGCTCACGTTGAGTACGAGACCGAGAAGCGTCACTATGCTCACGTTGACTGCCCTGGCCACGCCGACTATGTGAAGAACATGGTTACCGGTGCTGCCCAGATGGACGGTGCTATCCTTGTGGTGGCCTCCACCGACGGTCCCATGCCTCAGACCCGTGAGCACATCCTGCTCGCCCGTCAGGTTAACGTGCCCAAGATCCTTGTATTCATGAACAAGGTTGACCTTGTGGATGACGAAGAAATGCTTGACCTCGTAGAAATGGAGATTCGTGACCTCCTCGCTTTCTACAAGTTCGATGAGGACTGCCCCATCATCCGTGGTTCCGCACTGGGTGCCCTGAACGGTGAGAAGAAGTGGGAAGACAAAGTCATGGAGCTCATGGACGCTGTGGATGAGTACATCCCGCTGCCCGAGCGTCTGGTTGACAAGGACTTCCTGATGCCTATCGAGGACATCTTCTCCATCACCGGTCGTGGTACTGTGGTTACCGGCCGTATCGAATCCGGTACCATCCACGTGAACGACCCTGTGGAACTCGTCGGTTTCGGCGATGAGCCTCGTCAGTCTGTTGTTACCGGTGTGGAAATGTTCCGCAAGCTCCTCCCCCAGGGTGAGGCTGGTGACAATGTCGGTCTGCTCCTCCGCGGTGTTGACAAGAAGGAAGTGAAGCGTGGTGAGGTTGTTGCCAAACCCAAGTCCATCACTCCCCACACCGAGTTCAAGGCTCAGATCTATGTGCTGAAGAAAGAAGAAGGTGGTCGTCACACCCCGTTCCACAATCACTATCGTCCTCAGTTCTTCATCCGCACCCTGGATGTGACTGGTGAAATCCAGCTCCCTGACGGTGTAGAGATGGTGATGCCTGGCGATAACGTGGAAATCACCGTGAAGCTCATCACTCCGGTTGCTATGAACAACGGTCTGCAGTTCGCTATCCGCGAAGGCGGTCGTACCGTGGGCGCCGGCCAGGTGATCGCTATCATCGAGTAATTTTCGCGAAGCCATTTCAAAAAGTGGGGATTCAGACGTGAGTCCTCACTTTCCCACAGGGGAATAGAACAAGGGTAGTTCAGCGGTCTCCAAAACCGTCGATGTGGGTTCGAATCCTGCTTCCCCTGCCAAAATATCAAAGGTTACGATTTGGTAAATGTTTAACCGTAGGTCCCGGATTCCCGCTTCCAATTTTCCGGAACCCATTGTAAGCAAAGATGAGTAAGTTCGTTAACTACGTTAAAGAGTCCTACACGGAGCTGACAAAGAAGGTGACGTGGCCCACTTGGGAGAAGTTGCAGAGTTCTGCGCTGCTCGTTCTGGTGACCACCCTCATCCTGTCTGTCGTCATCTTCCTGATAGACTTTGCTTTCCAGCATCTGATGGAGTTTATTTACGCACTGTAACTGATTAGTAAACCTTTTTATGGCTGACAAGAAATGGTACGTTCTGCGTACCGCGGGAACCAAGGAAAAGAAAGCCGCCGAATACCTGGTCAAAGAAATTGAAAGACATCCGGATCTGCAAGCCATTGTGGATCAGGTTCTGGTGCCTGTCAAGAAAGAGATTGTGACCAAGAATGGCAAGCGCAAGGAAGTGGAGCGTCTCCTCTTCCCCGGCTATGTGCTCATTCATGCGGAGCTGAATCCGGATCTGGAGTATGTGATCCGCAACGGTATCCCCGGCATGTCCGGTTTCCTTACAGAAAAGACCGGTAACGGTACCACTGAGCGCGTGCCCGTTCCCATCCGCGACGAAGAAGCCCAGCGCATCCTGGGCGTCCAGGACGAGAACGCCACCGCAGCAGCCGAAACGGAGGTGAACTTTGAAGTGGGAGAGAGCGTCCGCATCACGGACGGTCCTTTCAGCGGATTCAGTGGCAACGTAGAAGAAATTCTTCAGGAAAGGAGCAAACTCAAAGTAGTAGTTGTGATCTTCGGAAGGAAGACCCTTCTGGAACTCAGCTTTACACAAGTAACTAAAGAGTAAGAATTAGTATGGCAAAAGAAGTAACCGGATTCATCAAGCTCCAGATTAAAGGCGGAGCAGCGAATCCTGCGCCCCCGGTAGGACCGGCACTCGGTTCCAAGGGCCTCAATATCATGGACTTCTGCAAGCAGTTCAACGCCCGCACCCAGGACCAGGCCGGTAAGGTTCTCCCTGTGGTGATTACGGTGTTCTCCGACAAGTCCTTCAGCTTTGAGGTCAAGCAGCCCCCGGTGGCCGTCTCGCTCAAGGAAGCTGCCAAAATCAGCACGGCTTCCGGCGAACCCAACCGTAAGAAAGTGGCAAGCGTGACCTGGGATCAGGTCAAGGAGATTGCCCAGTCCAAGATGCCCGACCTCAATGCTTTCACGCTGCGCAGCGCCATGAGCATGGTGGCCGGCACCGCCCGTTCCATGGGTATCAAGGTGGAAGGTGAAATGCCTGAGAATCTTTAAAACACGCATGAGTTATGAGCAAACTGACTAAAAACCAGAAAGCTGTCCTTGCCAAGTATGACAAGACGCAGGTTTACGCCCTCCCTGAGGCATGCGCGCTTCTGAAGGAGATTACCTACACCAAATTCGACGCTTCCGTGGAAATCACCACCAACCTGGGTGTGGATCCCCGTAAGGCCAACCAGATGATCCGTGGCGTTGTCACGCTGCCTGCCGGTACCGGTAAGGTTACCCGCGTGCTGGTGCTGTGCACCCCGGATAAAGAGGCCGAGGCCAAGGAAGCCGGTGCAGACTACGTCGGTCTGGACGAATACATCACCAAAATCAAAGAAGGCTGGACGGATGTGGACGTTATCATCTGCACCCCGTCCGTGATGGCCAAGGTGGGCCAGATTGGTCGTATCCTGGGTCCTCGCGGCCTCATGCCCAACCCCAAGACTGGCACCGTGACCATGGAAGTGGGCAACGCCGTCAAGGATGTGAAGGGTGGTAAGATTGACTTCAAGGTGGATAAGACCGGTATCATCCATGCCGCTATCGGCAAGGCTTCCTTTACTGCCGAGCAGATCGAGGCCAACGCCCGTGCCTTCGTTTCCGCCGTCCTGAAGCTCAAGCCCCAGACCCTGAAGGGCACCTATTTCAAGAGCTGCACCATTTGCACCACCATGAGCCCGGCCATCAAGCTGGACGTGAAAGGTTTCACCGCTGAATAATCTGTAAGGAGGAAAAGATATGAAAAAGGAAATGAAAGAGCAGGTTATTGCAGCCATCAAGGCGAACATCGCCGAGCATCCTAATTTCTACATTGTAGACATCGCCGGCCTGAACGCAGAGCAAACTGCCACCCTGCGCCGCGAGTGCTTCAATGAGGGAATCAAGCTCACCGTTGTCAAGAACACCCTTTTCCACAAGGTGATCAAGGACGCTCAGAATTCTGAGATGGAACTCCTGGTCCCCGCCCTGGAAGGAAATACCGCCATCATGTACACTGAGGCTCCGGCCGTTCCCGCCAAGCTCATCAAGAAGTACAACAAGGCCGGTAACGAAAAGCCCGCCCTCAAGGCTGCCTATGTGCAGGAGTGCGCTTTCGTAGGTGCCGACAAGCTGGAAGAGCTGGTCAACATCAAGTCTCGTGAGGAACTTATCGGCCAGATTATCGGTATGCTCCAGTCCCCGATGCAGAACGTTATTTCCGCTCTGCAGAACGGTGGCGGCAGCAAGATCGCCGGCCTCGTCAAGACCCTCGAAGAAAAAGGAAACAAATAATAATAATAAACAATTTAAAACTTTACAATTATGGCAGACGTTAAGAAACTCGCCGAGGAACTCGTGAACCTCACCGTCAAAGATGTCCAGGAACTCGCTAAGATCCTGAAGGAAGAATATGGTATTGAGCCCGCAGCCGCCGCTGTTGCCGTTGCTGCTCCTGCCGCTGGTGCCGGCGAAGCCGCCGCTCCCGCCGAGCAGACCGAATTCGATGTGATTCTCACCAGCGCCGGTCAGGCTAAGCTCCAGGTCATCAAGGCCGTTAAGGAGAGCGCCGGTCTTGGTCTGAAAGAGGCCAAGGAACTGGTTGACAAGGCCCCCGTTGCCGTTAAGGAGAAGATCTCCAAGGCTGAGGCCGAGGCCCTCAAGGCTGCCCTCGAGGAAGCCGGTGCCGAGGTTGAACTCAAGTAAGTTCGCCTGCTCCCCTGGTTGGGAGTCCCCTCACAGGTTTAGAGCCCATAGTAGGCTCTAAACCTTTTTTCCGTCTTAAAAATTTTCCCATAACGAAGGCAGAACATGTCTAAAAAGACTAGCAATCAGCGAATCAATTTTGCAACCTCCAAAATTCTGGAATATCCTGACCTTCTGGAAGTTCAGCTGAAGTCCTTCAAGGATTTCTTCCAGCTGGAAACCACTCCGGACAGCCGCAAGGGAGAAGGCCTGTATCAGGTGTTCCAGGAAATTTTCCCGATTGAGGATACGCGGAACAATTATGAACTCACCTTCATCGATTACTTTATCGATCCGCCGCAGTATTCCATCGAGGAGTGTCTTGAGAGAGGACTCACGTACAATGTTCCTCTGAAGGCAAAACTCCGCCTTTCATGCACGGACCCGGAGCACGAGGACTTCGACACCCGCGTGCAGGACGTATACCTGGGCAACATTCCTTACATGACCCCTGCCGGTACGTTCATCATTAACGGCTCCGAGAGAATTATCGTATCGCAGCTTCACCGTTCCCCGGGCGTGTTCTTCGACCAGAGCATGCACGCCAACGGCACCAAGCTCTACAGCGCCCGTATCATTCCCTTCAAGGGCTCCTGGATAGAGTTTGCCACGGACATCAACAACGTGATGTACGCCTATATCGACCGCAAGAAGAAGCTGCCCGTAACCACCCTCCTGAGGGCTATCGGCCACAGTTCGGACAAGGATATCCTGGACTGCTTCGGTTTGGCCGATGAAGTGGAAGCCTCCGAGAATGTCCTGAAAGAGAACGAAGGCCGCTTCCTGGCTGCCAACGTCCTGAAGACCTGGATCGAGGACTTCGAAGATGAAGACACCGGCGAAGTGATTCCCATCGAGCGCACCGTTCCCATCGTGGAGCGCGGTGAAGTGCTTAACGAGGACACCATCGCCCGCATTCTGGATACCGAGGTGAAGACCATCCTCCTGCAGAAGGATGAAGCCGTCTCCGCCGAGAACTCCATCATTTACAATACCCTCCAGAAGGACCCGACCAATACGGAAATCGAGGCTGTGAACTATATCTACAAGCAGCTCCGCAATTCCGAACCGCCGGATGAGTCCACTGCCCGAGACGTCATCGACAAACTCTTCTTCTCCGAGAAGCGCTACGACCTGGGCTCCGTGGGCCGTTACCGCCTGAACAAGAAACTGTCCCTGAGTATTGATCCCGCTACCCGCGTGCTCACCAACACGGATATCGTGGAGATTATCAAATACCTGATCCAGCTCATCAACAGCCGGGCCACGGTGGATGATATCGACCACCTTTCCAACCGTCGCGTGCGCACCGTGGGCGAGCAGCTGGCCAACCAGTTCTCCGTGGGTCTGAGCCGTATGGCCCGTACCATCCGCGAGCGCATGAATGTCCGTGACAGCGAGCAGTTCAACCCCATTGACCTCATTAACGCGAAGACGCTGTCTTCCGTTATCAATTCCTTCTTCGGAACCAGCCAGCTGTCCCAGTTCATGGACCAGACCAACCCCCTGGCCGAGATTACGCACAAGCGCCGTCTCAGCGCCCTGGGCCCCGGCGGTCTGTCCCGTGACCGTGCCGGCTTCGAGGTCCGTGACGTACACTACACCCATTACGGCCGTCTGTGCCCTATCGAATCCCCGGAAGGCCCCAACATCGGCCTTATCAGCTCCCTGTGCGTGTATGCCCGCATCAATGGCCTGGGCTTCATCGAGACCCCGTACCGCGAGGTGCATGAGGGCAAGGTGGACCTGAGCGACAAGGGCTGGAAGTACATGAGCGCAGAGGAGGAGGAAGCCCAGCACGTAGCCCTGGCCAACGTGAACATGTCCGACGACGGACAGCTCCTGGACGAGCGCATCCAGTGCCGTCTGGAGGCCGATTTCCCGCTGGTTTCCAAGGAAGAGGTGAACTACATGGACGTAGCCCCCAACCAGATGGCTTCCGTGGCTGCCTCCCTCATTCCTTTCCTGGAGCATGACGACGCCCACCGCGCCCTGATGGGTGCCAACATGATGCGTCAGGCCGTTCCGCTCCTGAGCCCGGAGAGCCCCATCGTGGGTACCGGCCTGGAAGAGCGCGTGTGCGTTGACTCCCGCACCCAGGTGATTGCCCTCCGCGAGGGTACCGTCACCTATGTGGATGCCAACGAAATCCGTATCAAATACGACCTCAGCGACGACGAGAAGTTCGTGAGCTTCCTCCCCGAGGAAACCGTCTACAAGCTTCCCATCTACCGCCGTACCAACCAGAGTACCACCATCTGCCTGAAGCCGCTGGTCCGCAAGGGAGACCGCGTGAAGGGCGGACAGGTGCTCACGGAAGGATATGCCACCCAGAACGGTGAGTTGGCCCTGGGCCGCAACCTCATGGTGGCCTTCATGCCTTGGAAGGGCTACAACTACGAGGACGCCATCGTGCTGTCCGAGGAAATGGTGAAGTGGGACATCCTCACTTCCATTCACGTGGACGAGTACCTCACCGAGGTGCGTGAGACCAAGCGCGGCATGGAGGAACTCACTTCCGATATCCCCAACGTGAGCGAAGACGCCACCAAGGACCTGGACAAGGACGGTATCGTGCGCGTGGGCGCCCATATCGAGCCCGGCGACATCATGATCGGCAAGATTACCCCGAAGGGCGAGAGCGATCCTTCCCCGGAAGAGAAGCTCCTCAAGGCTATCTTCGGCGACAAGGCCGGCGACGTGAAGGACGCCTCCCTGAAGGCCAATCCTTCCTTGAGCGGCACGGTTATCAAGACCGCCCTCTACAGCAAGGTGTCCGGTGCCGGCAAGGGACGCAGCGCCAAGGCCGACCTGAAGACCCGCATAGAAATCAAGCAGCAGGAATTCGAGAAGGCGTCCGAGAAACTCCGCGCCGGCTTCATCGAGAAACTCTGGAGCCTGGTGAACGGCAAGAAGAGCGCCGGTGTGAGCGACCTCTACGGCGTGGAAATCTTCCCCAAGGGCAAGGAGTTCACCCTCCAGGGCCTCAAGGATGCCGATTATCAGAACATCTCCACGGCCAAGTGGTGCAATGACGCCAAGACCAGCGCCCTGGTGCGCGAGCTCATCGGCGGTTACTGCATCGCCCACAAGGAGGCCGAGACCCGCGCCAAGCGCGAGCTGGACAAAATCAAGGTGGGAGACGAACTCCCCAACGGCGTCATGCAGATTGCCAAGGTGTACATTGCCAAGAAGCGCAAAATCACCGTGGGTGACAAGATGGCCGGCCGTCACGGTAACAAGGGTATCGTGGCCAAGATTGTCCGCCGCGAGGACATGCCGTTCCTGGAGGACGGTACCCCCGTGGATATCGTGCTGAACCCGCTGGGTGTGCCTTCCCGTATGAACCTGGGCCAGATTTACGAGACCGTGCTCGGTTGGGCCGGCCGTGAACTGGGCCTCAAGTTCTCCACGCCCATCTTTGACGGTGCCTCCATCGACGAGATTTGCGACTACACGGACAAGGCCGGTGTGCCCCGCTTCGGTAAGACGCATCTGCGTGACGGCGGTACCGGAGACTGGTTCGACCAGCCCGCCACCGTGGGTGTCATCTACATGATCAAACTGGGTCACATGGTGGATGACAAGATGCACGCCCGTTCCATCGGCCCTTACTCCCTCATTACCCAGCAGCCGCTGGGCGGTAAGGCGCAGTTCGGTGGTCAGCGTTTCGGTGAAATGGAAGTCTGGGCCCTCGAGGCTTATGGTGCAGCCAATGCCCTCCAGGAAATCCTCACCGTGAAGTCTGACGATGTGAACGGCCGTTCCAAGACCTACGAAGCCATTGTGAAGGGTGATCCGATGCCCACCCCGGGTATCCCCGAATCCCTGAACGTGCTCCTGCATGAGCTCCGTGGTCTGGGCCTCAAGGTCACTTTGAATTAGTCAAGAAGCTTTTAAAGTAACGAATATGCCTGCTTTTAACAATAAGGAAAACAAGGTAAAGAGCAATTTCTCCCGCATTTCCATTTCGCTCGCTTCTCCGGAAGACATCACCGAGCGTTCCTGCGGAGAGGTTCTGAAGCCGGAAACGGTGAACTACAGAACCTACAAGCCGGAGCGTGAAGGCCTCTTCTGCGAGAAGATTTTCGGTCCCACCAAGGACTACGAGTGCTACTGCGGAAAGTACAAGAGAATCCGCTACCGCGGCATCGTCTGCGACCGCTGCGGTGTGGAAGTGACGGAGAAGAAAGTGCGCCGCGAGCGGATGGGTCATATCACCCTCACCGTTCCCGTGGCCCATATCTGGTACTTCAAGAGCGCTCCCAACAAGATTAGCGCCCTCCTGGGTGTTCCTTCCAAGAAGTTGGAAGCCGTCATCTACTACGAGAAATACATCGTGGTGAATCCCGGTATCCTGGCTTCGGAAGAAGTGGCCGATGAGTACCGCGTGCAGAAGATGGACCTCCTCTCCGAGGACGAGTATCTCACTGCCGTGGACCGCGTGTCGGACCTTCGCCGCAAATTCAACGAGGAAGGCAAGGAATGGGATGAAAGCATGAACTTTGTGGCCAAGATGGGTGCCGAAGGTCTCTACGACCTCCTGAAGGAGATTGACGTGGAAGAGCTGGGACGTAGCCTGCGCCGCCAGCTGAGGGCCGAAGGTTCCCAGCAGCGCAAGGCCGAAATCCTCAAGCGCCTGTCCGTGGTCAAGTGGTTCCAGGAGTCCAAGGACGTCAACCGTCCCGAATGGATGATCATGAAGGTGATTCCCGTCACCCCTCCGGACCTGCGTCCGCTGGTTCCGCTGGATGGCGGCCGCTTTGCCACCTCCGACCTCAACGACCTCTACCGTCGCGTCATCATCCGCAACAACCGTCTCAAGAAGCTCATCCAGATTCAGGCTCCCGAGGTGATTCTGCGCAACGAGAAGCGCATGCTGCAGGAAGCCGTTGACAGCCTCTTCGACAACTCCAAGAAGTCATCGGCCGTCAAGAGCGAGAGCAACCGCGCCCTCAAGTCCCTGTCCGATTCCCTCAAGGGTAAGCAGGGCCGATTCCGCCAGAACCTCCTGGGTAAGCGTGTGGACTATTCCGCCCGTTCGGTTATCGTCGTGGGTCCGGAACTCAACATGCACGAGTGCGGTCTGCCCAAATTCATGGCTGCAGAGCTTTACAAGCCCTTTGTGATCCGCAAGCTCATCGAGCGCGGCATCGTGAAGACGGTCAAGAGCGCCAAGAAGATTGTGGACCGCCGGGACCCTGTTATCTGGGACATCCTGGAGAACGTGATGAAGGGCCATCCCGTGCTGCTGAACCGTGCACCTACCCTGCACCGTCTGGGTATCCAGGCCTTCCAGCCCCGCATGATCGAGGGCAAGGCCATCCAGCTGCATCCCCTGGCCTGTACCGCCTTCAACGCAGACTTCGACGGTGACCAGATGGCCATCCATCTGCCCCTCGGAAACGCCGCCATCATGGAGGCTCAGCTCCTCATGCTGGGCTCCCACAACATCCTGAACCCCGCCAACGGTTCTCCTATCACCGTTCCTTCCCAGGACATGGTGCTGGGTCTGTACTATATTACCAAGGAACGTCCCGGTGCCAAGGGCAGCGGCCTCAAGTTCTACGGTCCGGAAGAGGTGGTCATTGCCTACGACGGAAAGGTTATCGACATGCACGCCCCCATCGAGGTCCGTCTGCCCAAGAACAAGCAGAACCTCGCCGAGGGCTACGAGATGGTGAAAACCACTGCCGGCCGCATCATCGTGAACCAGTACATGCCCGAGGAAGTGCCCTACGTAAACGAGGTTTTGGGTAAGAAGGCCCTCCGCAGCGTGATAACCCAGGTAATCAAGTCTACCGGTGTTACCCGCACCGCCCAGTTCCTGGACGATATCAAGAACCTGGGTTACGACCAGGCCTTCCGTGCCGGTATCTCTTTCAACCTGGGAGACGTCCTCATCCCCGAGGAGAAGACCGCCCTCATCGAGAAAGGTTATGCCGATGTGGAAGCCATCAAGGCCAACTACGCCATGGGCTTCATCACCAACAACGAGCGTTACAACAAGGTGATTGACCTCTGGACCTCCATCGACAACCAGCTCACCGCCATCGTGAAGAAGCAGATTTCTGCCGACCAGCAGGGCTTCAACCCGGTGTACATGATGCTGGATTCCGGTGCCCGTGGTTCCACCCAGCAGATCAAGCAGCTCTGCGGCATGCGCGGCCTGATGGCCAAGCCCCAGAAGAGCGGCGCTTCCGGTGCAGAGATTATCGAAAACCCCATCGTGTCCAACCTGAAGGAAGGCATGACGGTGCTGGAGTACTTCATCTCCACCCACGGTGCCCGTAAGGGTCTGGCCGATACCGCCCTCAAGACGGCCGATGCCGGTTACCTCACAAGACGTCTCGTGGACGTGTCCCACGACGTGATTATCACCGAGGAAGACTGCGGCACCCTCCGCGGCCTGATTGCCACCGCCATCAAGAACAAGGACGAGGTGGTGGAATCCCTGGGAGAAAGAATCCTCGGCCGTACTTCCGTACACGACATCTTCAACCCGCTCACCGGAGAACTGATTATCCGGGCCGGCGAGGAAATCCGCGAGGATACCGCCGCCCTCATCGATTCCCTTCCCATCGAGCAGGTGGAAATCCGCAGCGTGCTCACTTGCGAATCCCGCAAGGGTGTCTGCGCCAAGTGCTATGGCCGCAACCTGGCCACTTCCCGCATGGTGGAAACCGGCGAGGTGGTGGGCGTGATTGCCGCCCAGTCCATCGGTGAGCCCGGTACCCAGCTTACGCTGCGTACCTTCCACGTGGGTGGTACCGCCTCCGGCTCCGTGGCCGACAACAGCATCGTCTCCAAGTATGAAGGCAAGCTCACCTTCGAGGAACTCCGTACCATCGACCGCGTGGACGATGACGGCTCCGTGAAGCAGGTGGTGGTGTCCCGCATGACGGAACTCCGCATCGTGGACGAGCGTACCGGAATGACTTATTCCCAGTACGATATCCCTTACGGCTCCACCCTGTATTTCAAGGAGGGAGACTCCGTGAAGAAGGGAGACCTCATCTGCGAGTGGGATGCCTACAACGCCACCACCATCGTGGAAACGGCCGGTACCGTCCGCTTCGAGAACATGGTGGAAGGTGTGACCTACCGCGAGGAGAGCGCCGACGAGTTCGCTACCAATACGGACAAGGTGATTATCGAAGGCCGTGACAAGACCAAGAGCCCGGCCATGCTCATCGTGGACGAGAACGGCCAGGTGGTGCGTCAGTACAACCTCCCCGTGGGCGCCCATATCATGATGAGCGACGGCGCTGCCGTGAAGGTGGGTGACGTGATTATCAAGATTCCTCGCGCCATCGGCAAGGCTTCCGATATCACCGGCGGTCTGCCGCGTGTGACGGAACTCTTCGAGGCCCGTACTCCTTCCAACCCGGCCATCCTCTCCGAGATTAACGGTGAGGTGCTCATGGGCAAGGTGAAGAGAGGTAAGCGTGAAATCATCGTGAAGAACCGCAGCGGCAAGGAATGCCACTATGAGGTTCCCATGACCAAGCAGATTCTGGTTCAGGAGAACGACTATGTGAAGGCCGGCACCCGTCTGAGTGACGGCGGCACCTCTCCTACCGACATCCTGAACATCCTTGGCCCGGTGAAGGCTCAGGAGTACATTGTAAACGAGATTCAGGCCGTGTACCGTTTGCAGGGCGTGAAGATCAACGACAAGCACTTCGAGATTATCGTGCGTCAGATGATGCGCAAGGTCATGATCGGAGACCCCGGAGACACCGAATTCCTCCCGGAGGAACTGGTGGACAAGTGGGAGTTCATGGACCGCAACGATGAAATCTTCGGCAAATTCTATGTGATGGATCCCGGAGACAGCATCCGCTACGAGGAAGGCGACATCATCAGCGCCCGCGACCTCCGCAGCGAGAACGCCTCTCTGGAGCGTCAGGGAGCCAAGCTGGTGGTGGCCCGTGAGGCCAAGCCCGCCACGGCTTCCCAGGTGCTGCAGGGTATCACCCGCGCCGCCCTCAAGACCGGCTCCTTCATCTCTGCCGCTTCCTTCCAGGAAACCACCAAGGTACTCTCCGAGGCCGCTATCCGCGCCCGCGTAGACTACCTCGAAGGCCTGAAGGAGAACGTCATCTGCGGCCATCTGATTCCGGCCGGCACCGGTCTGGCCTGCTACCAGGACATTGTGGTAGGCTCCAAGACGGACAGCCTGGCTGCCATGAACGAGCTTTAATGAAAAAGCGCTGCTCAAAGGGGCAGCGCTTTTTTTATCTCATCACCGTGACGCGGAGCTCGATTTCCGGGGCGCCTCCCTCGTCCAGCAGGAAGTCGGTGGCGGTGTAATAGACGTAAACGGTTCCCAGGCCCCACTCGAAGTCCAGGTAGGTGGAGTAGAGTTGCTGTTGGTCCGTTCCATAGTCAATTCTTTCGGCGCGGGAGATGGGCAGGGGAGCCCAGTAGATGTTTCCGCCATCGTAGAGTTTGCGTGACACCATGACGGTTCCGTAGTTCACAATGTCTTTGGTGATTTCCGGAACATTCAGTTTGGCACTCAGGAAGGCGGCGCCGTCTTCCTGTGTTTCCTCATACCAGTCTCCGCTCCCGATGGTGAAATCACGCTGGGAGAGCGTTACGCCCTGCTGATAGTCATAGTATCGCTGGGTACAGCCGGCGGCAGACAGCAAGGCCACGGCGCTCAGCAGAATGAAGAGTCTTTTCATTTTCATAAGTATTTAGGGGTTTTATCTGGGTGTTTTCAATTATTGTGCCTGCGGAGGAAGCACTCCACGGTGTTCTCCATGAGGCAGGCGATGGTCATGGGCCCCACGCCGCCCGGCACGGGAGTAATGGCCGATGTCTTGGGCGCCACCGCCTCGAAGTCCACGTCCCCGCAGAGCTTGCCCGTCAGCGGGTCCCGGTCCATGCCAACGTCTATTACCACGGCCCCG
>Ga0247608_10004083_pt1 | contig 16600 bp, 14 predicted proteins | sample 176DNAGHGlowgp2_FD_193490 | JGI IMG/M metagenome (GOLD analysis project Ga0247608, IMG submission 193490) | Sheep rumen microbial communities from Palmerston North, Manawatu-Wanganui, New Zealand - 1766 DNA GHGlow gp2 | ecosystem: Host-associated > Mammals > Digestive system > Stomach > Rumen ... | reverse complement strand
GACTTCCCGTTGCTAGGCAAGGTGAAGGCAGCAGGGTTGACCCGTAACGAGCTGGCTACGCACCTGAAGCAGACGCTGGCCGAGCAGAATGTGGCCAAGGACGCCGTAGTGACAGTGGAATATACCAACATGGGATTCTCGGTGCTCGGCGACGTGCTGAAACCCGGTTTCTATGAGTTTACAAGCGACCGCACAAGCGTGCTCCAGGCCCTGAGTAAGGCCAACGACATGAATATCACGGGTAACCGCCGCGAGGTGAAGGTGCTGCGCACGGAGGGCGACCACCAGGTGGCCTACGTGCTGAACCTGCAGGATCACAAGTCGCTGATGCAGTCGCCTGCCTACTATCTGCAGCAGAACGATGTGGTATATGTAGACCCGAACAACTATAAAAAGCGCCAGTCGACAGCCAATGCCAGTGAGATTACCAAAGCCTCATTCTGGCTCTCGGCCATCTCAGTGCTGACGACCGTAGCCGTACTTATCTTTAAATAAACGATCATGGCAAATAACAATACACTGACTATCGGCGAGTTCATCAAGTTGTGTCTCGCCAAATGGAAATGGTTTGCTATCTCGGTGGTCACGGTCATGCTGCTGGCCATTGCCTATCTGGTGGTCACCCCGCCAAAGTACACGAAGAAGGCCCAGATACTCGTGAAGGAGCAGGGCGGCATGGGCGCACTCATGGGACAGCTGGGCGGACTGGCAGAGCTGGGCGGACTTGTAGGACTGGGCGGCTTAGGCGGCTCGAACGTATACAATGAACAATACGCGATGGAGTCTCCCTGGCTGCTGCTGAACGTGGTACACCAGCTGAACCTCGACATGACCTACACCGTCAAGGGCATCCGCAACAAAGACCTCTATGCCGAGGAGCAGCCCGTGGTGGTGACCTTCAAAAACATCACTGAGGAAGACGACGTGAGGATGAAGCTCGACCTCAACAAGAACGGCGACATCAGGATCTACAAGCTGAAGAAGAACGACGACAAATTCGACGACGAGCTGACAGGCAAGGTGAACTCGACGCTGAAGAGTTCGGTCGGCGACATCGAGGTGAAGGCGACGCCCTATCTTTCAAAAATGAAGGATGACGAGGTGACCATCACCGTGAATCGCACCGAGCCGATGGCCGTTGTAGACAATCTGAAGAAAAAAAGGCTTACGGTTGCTGTCAGCAACCGTGAAGCTTCGATTATTGACATCGAATGCAAAGATGTCTCGAAGCAGCGAGCCACAGATATCATAAATGCCGTTATAGCAGAGTACCGTAAGGAAGCCAAGGAAGACAATGAGGCTGAGGCCGAGGTCTCTGAACGATATGTAGCTGAGCGACTGGCAAAGCTTGAAAATGAGCTGAAGACCATTGGACAGCGTGTGGCCGACTACAAAGGCAAGACAATGATGCCAGACATTGAAGTCATGGCCAAAGTATATGCAGAGGGCGCCAAGGACATCTCCGAGGCTCTTCTTGAACTTAACAACAAGCTTTACGCTGTAGAAGCTATCCGTGACTACCTAAAAGATGAATCCAAAAAAGACGATTTGCTGCCTGCGCTTCTTATTTCAGAAAAAGACGGAGGACTAGGAGATCAGGTTGATAATTACAACAAACTTCAGTTACAGCGTTTAAAGATCATTGCCAGTTCAAATAATGAAAGCCCTCTAGTAAAGGACTATGACATGCAACTGGCATCGATGCATGATGCAGTGCTTGCCTCTGCAGAAAATGCCATCAGGCAACTGAAAATCCAACTGAAGAGTGTATCATTAAAAGAGAACGAGGGCAAGCAGCTGCTGTCTACCGCACCAAAGAAATATATTGAAGGCCTTACTGACGAAGAAGACCTGAAGGTGCTTAGCCTGCTACGTGTATTCCTGTTGCAGAAACGTGAGGAGGCTCAAATGACAAAGGAAATAAGAACCGACGTCCGCCTGCTGACTCCTCCGCTCGGTGTGAAGGAACAGACGTCTCCGAAGAAGAAGATCATCATCATCTGCGCCTTCCTTCTCGGGCTCTTTATTCCTGCCTTTTCTATCGTATTGCGCTCTCACATCAGTAGAGAATAAGTGGTGGACCTAAGCCAGCTTTCCATCCTGACGATACTCCTCATGGAGGTTACATGTCTGACATATCTTGAATATCGGGCATGGCAAACATTGTATACACCATTATGTGCTCTGATGCTTCCTTATGTAGCCGTCCTTCTTATCACCATTTCAATAGCCGGAGACTTTGGCTTCGTGAGATTCAACTATGACAGCATCTACGTTTGGATGTATGGCCTGCCCCTTTTTGCATTGCCAAGTTACACAGCTTCTGCATTATTGCTGCATTTTGGGCAACCGGTAAAGACTGCCGTCAAGGATGACGGAGACAAGCTATCCCCTGTGATTATAGCCTTAGGGGCGATTTTGACAGCTGCTCTGCTATTCAAACTATATCAGACGATCACTCATGGTTTCAATCTTTTTGGCACAGAAGAATTCACGGAAGAGTTCAGCGGCAAAGGCTTATGGGCTCATCTCAGGGAAATGATTATGCCCATCCTTATCCTATGTTTTTATTATGTCAAGAAGAAGGATTATCTGCTTTGGCTGCTCATTGCGCTGATGCTGGTCATCCAATTCAGCTATATGGTGAAGGGTGCTATTATCATTGCAGTAGCATCTGCCCTTCTCTTGCGTCTTTATGCCGGGAAAACCCACATGAATCTTACACTGGTCCTAGGCGTTATCGCAGGAGCCGTTCTAGTATTCTATATGATTTATATGGTGATACCACTCCTGGGAAACGATGGCGAGGCAAACATGAACCTGGTGGAATTTATTGCCCGCCACTTCGTCCATTATTTCACTAGCGGCACATTAGGATGGAGTTACGATCTGGACCAAGGAATACCCGACCATAACAGCTTCACATACATACTGACGCCATTTGTCAACATTTACAATGCCCTTACAGGCAATGAACTAATATCACCCGTAAATCCCATCTATTGGAATACCGGCATATCCTATACCAATGTACGTACATTTTTTGGAACCCTCTGTGTGTATTCCAACGCCATTGAGTTTGTGACTTATACCATTACTCTCAGCTCTTTTATATACACATGGAAAGTCCTGGGGGTGGTATTCCGTAATGTCTATATACATACCATACTCTTTTATTATTGTGGACTATTGGCCATGGGATGGTTTGAGTTTTATTTCTTCCATCTCTCTTTCATAGAAATACCAATTTTCGTTTTGTTCTATTGTTGGATATCAAGAAAGGAGGTAGCCCTTGGTAAGCGTTAAGCGAAATCTGGCTTATAGCACCATTCTTACAATGAGTACATACCTTGTACCACTCATTGTTTTTCCCTACATCAGTAGGACATTAGGGGTCAGGGGCATCGGAATCGTTGACACAGTCGATAATTTAATCGACTATTGCATACTTTTCTCAATGATGGGTTTGGGAACAGTTGGCGTGAGGGAAATAGCCAAAAATAAAGATAATCCAAAAGCATTAAGTCAGACCTTTACAGACCTGTTTGCCTTGAACTTATGCTCCACCATCTTCATTGCTGCGGTATTCTGCCTTATCGTCTGTATGTCAACCCTGCTGCAGGACTTCGGCATTCTTATACCTATCGGCATACTCAAACTGATAGCGAATCTTTTTTGGATAGAATGGCTTTACACCGGGCTTGAAGATTTTAGATACATTACGCTACGCTCCATCTGCCTACGCACGCTTTTTATCTTGCTGGTTTTCCTTCTTATTCATACCCAAGCCGATGTGGCCGTCTATTATGCATTATTCACAGGTATTACTGTTGGAAACGCACTTTGTAACTGGTTTCACAAGCGTACCTATCTTCATTGGGATATCAGGCGTGCTAATATCATGCGTTATTTCCGTCCCTTCTTCATGCTTGGTGTTTTTGCCATGCTATCAGCTGTTTATTTCAAGCTATCCCTGCCTGTACTCAATTTTATAGTTGGAAGCCATGAGGCGGGTAATTATGCAACAGCAACTCGTGTCTATCAAGTTGTAATAGCACTCATTAGTACGCTGACTGGTGTTATGATTCCTCGAATAAGTGTGTTGATGAATGAAAACAAGTTCGATTTGGTCTCTTCATATACAAACACTGCTTTTAAGTTGCTTTTCCTGTTTTCATTTCCCCTTATCTGTTTCGTTGAATTATTGGCTCCGGATATTATCCGACTATTTGCAGGTTCAGGTTTTGACGGAGCAATACTTCCCATGCGTATCATTATGCTTCAGTTAATTGTTATTGGAGCTGAAAAGATCATCGTACTTCAGTTGTTAGTTCCGCTCAGAAAGGATAATGCCATAGTGAAAGCAGGCCTTTTGGGGGTTATAGTCTGGGGTATCTTGACTATTTTGCTAGTTCCGAAGTATCATTGCATGGGTACAAGTCTCGTCTGGGTGGCTGCAGAGTTTTCGGTATTGGTAATAGCCGCCATCGAAACCTATCGTACTTTATCAATAGGCTTTCCTATTAAGATGCTCTTCTGGTCAGCATTATATGCCTTACCATACCTGCCATTAGGTTGGCTGGTGTTAATATCTACAGATCATCCGACTCTCAGAATTCTATTTTGCAGTTTTCTATTTGTAGCCTATGCTTCAGTCCTTGAAGTTAAAGTCTATAAGACGGGAATCATAAAAGCTATTTTAAATCTTGTAAAGAGCACGAGCAATGAATAAGAAGTTCGCTATCGGCATCGTTACCTATCGCCCTGACGCCCAACGATTGAAGGAGAATATTGACGCAGCATCTTCTCAGCCAGAAACTGGAGAAATTCTGATAGCTGATAATGACAAGGGAGAAAATGTGGGGATGGCTTGCGGTCTGAACCAATTATGCCGCCGTGCCATAGAACTGGGTTATGAGTGGATTGTTACGCTTGATCAAGATTCCGTGATGCAACCAGGTATGTTAAGCGATTTTTCCCATTATATTGACAGGAATGATGTTGGCATTATCTGCCCTCGAATTGAAGACAGGAACATGGGCCGTCAATACGCCAGAAGCGACAAGGGAATTGATTATATTGAGCAATGTATTACTGCCGGCAACTTGGTCAGGCTCAAGGCTTGGGAGGATGTTGGGGGCTTCTCAGAAGAACTCTTTATCGATGGTGTAGATTTTGACTTTTGCATCAGGATCCGACAAAACGGATATAAGATTCTGCGGACAAACAATGTATTTTTGCTACAAGAAGTAGGTCATGGCAGAGCTATCCATCTCCCTTTCGGCAAGCAAATATCAATTGGCAACCACCCACCACTGCGCCTTTATTACATCTCACGGAATTTCCTTTATATCGGTAAGCGCCACCACCAATTCATGCATTGGGCCATTGAGGTGTTCAAGCGAATGCTCATCGTGCTCTTTTTCGAAACAAACAGACGGGAGAAAATCCGATTCATGTTAACTGGCATTCGCCATTATAAAGCTGGCATCATGGGCAAGAGCAAGATATGCGAATAATCAGTCATTGGACACTATCCATTCTCTCCGACAGCCATTCTTTTCGCTGTGCAAAATAAGTCTGTGCTGCCAAAATAATATCTTCAGAAAGTGGGACTTCACCCATTTCATCCCGCCATCTTTCATTATTCATAGTTATCGAGATATCCACTGATTTACGTAAATCCGTTTTTAAGTAAGCCGCAAGATAGTCCATCAGAGGAATAAACACCTCTGATCTATTCTGAAGCCATAGCGATTTATAACGATTCACAAATGCTTTGTTCTCACTCGCAAATAGTTCTTTGAAGAAATAACGACCATGTATCTCGTCCCATTCTCCACTCTTCATAATCACATCAAAATCCCAAAGACAACCCATCTTAAGCAACTCATTGTCGGAATTATTATACTTTGTCAAGAAAATATTGGAACCTGCCCCGTCTATATTGCCAAGGATGTCATGGGCCAACATCCAACGAGCAAAAGACTCTACATCTATATAATTCTCATAAGAGCCATCCCGTGTAGAATTCTCCGCTCTGCTTAATACGTCTTGTATATATGCCAAGCCTTCACTTGTCATATCATCTTCATCAGGGTATTTAAATGTGTAATTCATAGGTTCCTCGAAAGAAGCCTTAGCATAAACCTTCTCCTTCCACCAATAGGCATCCAGTTCAACAATGTAACCTGTTTGCTTATCCACATTCAAACGGCAATCGGCATTGCGTTCTACAGACTCCATCAGCATATATAGGCCTCTAAAATCACCATTAAAAACGACATTGGCAAAACGGTACTTAGGCGTCCACTGCAAACCCATCAGGTCGTTTACCTTTAAGCCTATCATATAGTTTAAATCAAAGAATGGCAACAATAGCCAGTTCTTATCCTCAAAACGTTTATCCCCCCTTCCCAACAAATCTGCTTTTTTCTGTAATTTCATCTTATAAGGCTTCTTCGGACGACGAGCACTCCAATTTCCTCTTACTTTAATTTTCATGCCACTTTGATCATCATCAAACCATCCACTATCATAGACGACACCTTCCTGAGCCTGTACCACCACATGACCAGGGACTTTTGTCGCATTCTTTATGCTACCACCCCAACATCCCTCTGGCGCATCTGCAATCTCATATGTCGGTTCTTCTTTTCCTTCTGTTTCTATCCAGACTATATCTAAGCCTGTATCCAACAATTTTTGCATGAGGACAGTATCCAGTTGTTCCAATGCCGGATATTTTTCTTTCGAAGCATATTCATCGTTATCCCGACAAGAAGTTATCATTGTTAATACCAAGAAAAGCAATGAAAACGACGACAGCCATGAAGCTGACAATCCGTCGCCACCAATTTTCATGTTTTGCCCAAATTTCATCTGACAAGGAGATTTATGGGGTGCAAAATTACATATTTTAATTTTATCCGCAAAAAAATACAACCCAAAATCGACACAATAAAGACAAGAAGATGGATATATCAAAAAAAATGCCTACCTTTGCAGAAAATCTACAATAGTAATGAAGAAAATTGCTGTTTACTGCGTATCATTCCTGTCGGATAAGGAGCGTGATACATACCTTGCTTCCATCGACGTCGCTGTGAAAAGAGCAGCAGACAAAGTATGTGTAGACATTTTTGTGGCCAACAAAACAAAAGAAGACAATCCTGGCTATTTCGGAGCAGTGAAGCAGCTGATGGAGGATATGGACGTAACAGCCTATGACTATTCCATTATCAGCAATGTAGATCTGACATTGGCAGAGGATTTCTTCATCAACCTTGCTTCTTATGATTGCCCTGAGAATACGGGATGGATTGCCCCTCGCATTTGGTCACAATTGGAAGGTAGAGACCGTAATCCACAGAGGATGACACGTCCAACGCGAAGGAAGATGCAGATTCTCAAAGCATTTTACCAGTATCCCCTGCTCGACACCATCTATCATCACACGGTATATCGCAGAAAGAAATATAACAGGCAGGAAAATCCTGGCATCATTTACGCCGGACACGGTTCGCTAATCATCCTTACGAAGTCGTATTTCGAAAAGTGCGGGAAGATCGACTACCCCGTTTTTCTCTTCTGTGAGGAATTATACTTGGCTGAGAATTGCAGGCAAGCTGATTTGACGGTCAGATACGAGCCTAGCATTCAGGTGTATGACAAGGAACACGTATCTATAGGAAAGATGCCCCATCACCTTTATTGCAAGCATAATCTCACAGCTATGAACTATATCATTGGAAAATTCTACTGATTGAAAGCAATAAATGGATATAATATCTATCTTTCTTAAGCAAACTTAACCTAAATTACAAAAAAAACACTACCTTTGCACACTAATTTCAAGAAAACTACGTTTAAAGTATAAATGAACGTTCGAACAGTATCAGTCATTTGCCCGCTTTTCAATGAAGAGAAGTTCATTGAAAGGTGCATTCTGTCGATTCTGGAGCAGGACTATCCGCAGGATAAGCTCGAGGTGCTCTTCATCGATGGCAGGAGTACTGACAATACCCGTGAAATAGTCAGTAAATACGCTGAAAAATATCCATTCATCAAGTTGCTCGACAATCCTGAGCGCATTGTTCCCTATGCTCTGAACAAGGGGCTGGAGGAGTCGACAGGAGAAGTGATTATGCGACTTGACGGTCACTGCACCTACCCTACCAACTACATTTCGGAACTCGTAAGATACCTTTACGAACTGAATGCTGACAACGTGGGAGGTGTATGGAACACACAGCCAGCCAAAGACACACCCATCTGTCAGGCAATTGCACTCGCCTCGAGTCACCCCTTCGGTGTGGGCGGCTCCATGCACAAGATCGGTGCTTCAAAGATTATGGAAACCGACACAGTGCCCTTTGGCTGCTATAAGCGTGAGGTGTTTGAGAAGACAGGACCATTCGACACCGATCTGGTCCGTAATCAGGACGATGAGTTCAATGGCCGTCTGCAGAACCTGGGTGGCAAGATTTATCTGATTCCACAGGTAATCATCAATTATACGGCAAGAGACACTATCAGCAAGATGCGGCACATGTATTACCAATACGGTCTTTACAAGCCACTTGTCAACAAGAAGCTGGGCTCCCCGGCAACGGTGCGTCAGTTCTTCCCGTTGTTGTTCCTGCTGGCCTTAGTGCTGGGAGGAATTGCCAGTATCTTCTCACCCTTTGTACTGAATATCTATCTGGCCATGATAATGTTATATCTCATCATCGGTCTCGTGGTAGGTGGCATGAGTGCTATCCGCACTTATCAGCCACTGCTGATTCTGCTGATGCCCTACGTGTTCTTTAATATCCACCTGAGCTATGGCTTCGGTTATCTGAGAGGACTCGTCATGGGTTACAAATCAATTAATGTACAACCGAACAGATAGCCTATGAAGATATCTTTCTCTCCACCAGATATTACTGAACAGGAAGTGAAGGAGGTAGCCGACGCGCTGCTTTCAGGCTGGATAACGACCGGACCACGCACCAAGGAATTTGAGCGACAGATTGCTGAATTCTGTCACACGAAAAAGGTAGTATGCCAGAGTTCGGCAACTGCCTGTCTGGAGTCTATCCTTCGCATGTTGGGTATCGGCCCAGGCGACGAAGTGATTACATCGGCCTATACCTATACGGCAACTGCCAGTCCGGTGTGTCATGTCGGAGCAAAACTGGTACTGATAGACACACAGCCCGACTCTTACGAGATGGACTACGACCAGCTGGCAGAAGCAATCAATGAACGGACGAAGGTGGTGATTCCCGTAGATATTGGCGGTGTCCCCTGCGATTATGCCCGGGTAATGGCTGTCGCAGAGAGTAAGAAGCACCTGTTCAGACCTGCAAATGCATTGCAGGAAGCAGTGGGGCACGTAGTTGTCATAGACGATGCGGCTCATGCCTTCGGAGCGAAATGGCGCGATCAGATGGTAGGATCAGTTACTGACTTCACATCATTCTCGTTCCATGCCGTGAAGAACTTCACCACAGCAGAAGGCGGAGCGCTGACCTGGCGGCCACTGGCAGGCATCGACGATGAATGGCTTTACGCCCAATTCCAGTTGAACTCGCTTCATGGTCAGAGCAAGGATGCGCTGGCCAAGACCCAGCTTGGCGCTTGGGAATATGACGTACTGACCCCTGCCTATAAAAGCAACATGACCGATCTGACGGCTGCCATCGGACTAGTACAGATGAAACGCTATCCAGCTATGCTCGCCAGACGCCGACAACTCATCGAGCGCTACAACCAGGCGCTGGAAGGACTGGACGTTCAGGTGCGTGACCACTTTACAAGCGAGCACACCTCGTCGGGGCATCTCTATCAGGTAAGACTGCTTGGACGGGATTCACAGTATCGAAACGAAGTTATTGTCAAGATGGCAGAACGCGATATTGCCTGCAATGTGCATTTCAAGCCGCTGCCCATGCTGACGGCCTATAAAAACCTTGGCTTCGACATCAACGATTATCCGAATGCCTACAACCAGTTCATGAACGAGGTTACTCTTCCGCTGCACACGAAACTGACTGACGAGCAAGTAGATTACTTACTGACGAACTTCAAGGATATCATACATTGATCAGATTCTTCGACATATTCTTTTCGGCCCTGGGACTATTGGTGCTCTCACCTGTGTTCCTGGTTATCTATCTGTTGATCAGACTGGAAAGCAAAGGACCTGGTTTCTATATCCAAGAACGCATCGGAAAAGACGGCAAACCTTTCGGACTCTACAAGTTCCGTTCCATGCGGATAGGATCAGACAATCAGGGGCTTATCACGATAGGCAGTCATGACAGCCGCATCACCCGCATCGGCTATTTCATCCGCAAATACAAATTCGACGAACTACCCCAGCTCCTTAATGTGCTTAAAGGTGACATGAGTCTTGTGGGGCCTCGTCCGGAAGTGCGGAAATATGTGGAGATGTACACCGAGGAACAACGGAAGGTGCTGAGTGTCAAGCCGGGAATTACCGACTATGCTTCGATAGAATATGTCAACGAGAACGAAATTCTGGGCAATGCCAAGGATCCTGACCGTATCTATATCGAGCAAGTGATGCCCGACAAGATCAAGCTGAACATGAAATACATTGAGCACCAGAGTGTGAAAGAGTATTTCAAGATAATCTTCCTCACCTTCAAGAGCATCGCCAGCATCGGGGCGTTCTTTCACAAACTCATCAACTGGTACTTCAACAGAAAGTCGCTGCCTTTCTGGGGCATCTTCCTGATGGACTGCACCCTTGTGTTTGCCTCTTATCTGCTGATTTATCTGCATATTCATGGCAGGAAGGATCTGGTGTTCTATTTCAGTGGCATCTCCGTCAGCATCCTCACCTATCTGATATTCTATATCATCGGCTTCCGCCTGTTCCGCACGTATTCAGGCATCCTGAGATATTCCTCGTTCGTCGACCTGAAGAAGGTGGGCTATGCCATGCTGGTAGGACTGGTGCTGTCGCTAGGCACTTCTTTCTTATTCTCCGGGCAACAAGACTTTACCCACATTTCGCCAGTAAACATTATAGTCTCAACACTTCTGGGTACCTGTCTGTTGTGGATGGTGCGTATCGGTGTGAAGACCATCTACGATGTATCGCTGCGCAGCATCAACTCCAAATATGCCTATATCTACGGTGTAAAACTTGGCGGTATTGCCATTGCCAAACACATCAGAAACGAGAATCCCGCCAGGTTCGACCTGAAGGGTTTCATTTCAGACGACAAGACGGTAGAAGATAAAATTCTGATGGGTGTCAAGGTACATAAACTCGACGAAAACCTGATACAGACGATGATCGACGAAGGTATTGAGGCGCTGATTGTATCACCCTACAGGAAAGAGGCCTTTCGCAACAACGAACACTTAATCGACGACCTGATTAAGGCAGGTATCCATATCTACGTGACCCAGCAGGCACAGGAATGGGACGAGGTGAACGACGACGACCTGATGCCCCAGTTGAAAGAAATAAGCATCGAAGACCTGCTGCCTCGCGAAGAATTCATCATCGACATGAAAGCTGTTGGCAAGCAATTGGCTGGTAAGTGTATCATGATTACAGGGTCAGCAGGCAGTATCGGTCAGGAAATCGTCAGACAAGTCTGTGAGTTCGAGCCTGCCCATCTGATCCTGATTGATGCCGCCGAGACACCTCAGCACGATATCAGACTGATGATGAAGAAGCAGTGGCCCCACATTCAGGCTCATATTCTTGTAGCCAGTATCTGTCATAAAAAGCACATGGATGCACTCTTCGCGAAGTATCGTCCTGACTACGTATTCCATGCTGCCGCCTATAAGCATGTGCCGATGCTGGAAGACAATCCCTGTGAGAGTGTACATAATAATATATATGGTACGCGCGTAATAGCAGACCTCGCCGTCAAGTACGGGGTTAAGAAGTTCGTGATGATTTCCACTGACAAGGCTGTGAACCCCACTAACGTCATGGGCTGTTCGAAACGTATCTGCGAAATCTACGTTCAGAGTCTCGACAAGGCCATCAAGGAAGGAAAAGTGGAAGGCGTGACCCAATTTGTCACGACTCGCTTCGGCAATGTGCTTGGCTCTAACGGTTCTGTGATTCCACTATTCGAAGAACAGATAAAGAATGGTGGCCCCGTCACAGTAACGGATCGTGAGGTTACTCGGTACTTCATGCTCATTCCTGAAGCCTGCAAACTAGTACTAGAGGCAGGAACAAAGGGACATGGTGGCGAGATCTTCATCTTCGACATGGGGAAATCTGTTAGGATTGACGATCTGGCAAAACGGATGATCCAGCTATCTGGCGCCAAGAATGTAGAGATTGAATACACGGGGCTGCGTGAAGGAGAGAAACTCCATGAAGAGTTGTTGAATGTGGCTGAGACCACCAAGCCCTCATTCCACAATAAGATACGCATCGCGAGTGTCAGGGAATACGATTATGAGGCTGTTTGCAAGGATATCGACGAGCTGCAGAACATCAGTGAGACGATTGACGAGACCGCTACAGTCAAAAAGATGAAGCAGATCGTGCCGGAATACAAGAGCAACAATTCTGTTTTCGAAAAACTAGACGAAACCTTATGAAAAGAGCCCTTGACTTCTGTATCGCAGTTATCTGCCTCGTCCTCTTCTCGCCACTGTTGCTGATATGCTACTTCGCAGTCCGACTGGAAGACGGCGGGCCTGCAATTTTCAAGCAAGAGCGTATCGGCCTGGGAGGAAAACCTTTCTATATCTATAAGTTCCGCAGTATGGAGGTCAACGCTGAAGACGAAGAGCCGTTGCTCTTCCAACATGGGAACGACCAGCGTCTCACGCGAGTCGGAAAGTTTCTGAGGAACCATCATCTTGACGAACTGCCACAACTCTGGAATGTGGCCATTGGTGATATGGCTTTCATCGGACCACGACCAGAGCGGAAATACTATATCGACAAGATTATGGAGCACGATCCACGTTATGAACGGCTTTATGCCCTGCGGCCAGGTGTGACCAGCTATGCCACACTCCACAACGGCTATACCGACACTATGGAGAAGATGCTCATTCGTCTGGAAATGGACTTATACTATCTGGAGCACTGTTCACTCTGGCTCGACCTCAAGATCCTTGTGCAGACGTTCTTCAGCATCATCAGCGGCAGGCACTTCTAATACCTTCGGAAGTGCAGACGAAGATTATCGTTGGACACAACCAGCACATCATCATTTAAGCCTTCTAGATAAAAGACCTCTTCCAAGTTGAAGATGCCAAAAGGTTTGAGTATTTCCACATCTTCAATAGGTTCATCCGTCTCGTAAAGATGGTGAAGGACAGGAGAATGGAGCGTCAGGTAGCTGCCATCTCTATTGAACCTGAAGAGCAAGCCCTCGCCCAGATAGTTCCCGTCCTCAGAGAATCGGATCTGCAGCAACTTACCTTGGATGCCCCAGAACACAAGAGCCTCGCGAGTATCAGCGACACCACCCGTAGACAAAGTATCCACCTGATCCATCTGCCAATAGCCATCCAGTTCCTTGTTCCCTGACGTTTCTAATTCACAGGAAACCATTAGCATGCCTAATGCTAGTATAGATAGTAGCTTCTTCATTTCTTATTCCTTTTAATGATGCCAGTCTTGGCGATTGTCAATTGAACGCCATAATTATCACCCAAGAGTTTGCCAAAGTCCATTCCTAAAGCACCTCTCATGCTCCAGCCCTTCAGCTTGGAAGTGTTTGCAAAGGTATAGGTGATTTCGGAAAGGAGGGAGAAATTCTTACGAGGTTCCGTGTAAGGGATGTTGTAAGTACCCCAACCTTTCAAATAGGTTCCAAGGACACGGTAATGCAATCCAGGGACAGGATCGCCACAGAATCCAAAATGGAAAGCATTACTTCGATTGTTCTTTACTTCTATCGTCTGATCGGAATTATAAATAGGTGACAGAAAAAGCGGATTGCCGATTACCTGTCCCCAATGCTGCCAGCCTGTATAAAGGCTGTGGTTATAGAAATTGTCCTGTCCGCCTATGTGGTCAGAGATGACCTCGTCGTGGTCATGGTACACAGGACCGCTCTGGTATTTGGAATAGAAATACTCAAACAGGATGTTATTCAGCCAAGGAGCATCCACAAACCGGATCTCAACGCCCAATTGTATATCCTTCAAGGCGTACAAGAAATACCGGCGGTTCTTTTTGACATTCCACTCTGCGCCTTCTCCATATCCATTATAATCCATGAACAGCATAGAGGAATGGTCTTCAAAGAAGTGGTCGGCATAGAAACTGAACCCCCACTCTTCACAGTCGAAATTGAAGCGTGCCAGCCAACTGCCTAAACTATTTCCTGCACCACCCGTATATTCATCGTCAACGGTATCTTTTCCACCTGGGATAAAAGCCCGCAGCATACCTTTCAAGCCTCCTTCCTGAACGATGACTTCATCAAGTGTACCGTCGGAATGGAAACGATATGATTTTCCACCAAACTGGGTGGCCAGCTCTGCTCCCAGTTCAACAGAAAACAAGACGTCTTCGGGATTGCCAATCTTCAGATAACCAGCCTTAGAGTGATAGAGTGCACCTTCGGTGTATTTATGCTGTTGATTGGTAAAGTCCTTCTGCCACTTGTCGTCGGTAGTCTTACCGTAGGCGATATGGCCCTTGATAGCCAACCATTTTTTCGTGTATGGAATGATCCAATAATCGGGCAATGCCAGTCTTACCTGTGGCACAGGGCGGGCATTAATACCAAAGGTCTGTGAGCCCGAGCTGAGTTCCTGATTCTTCAGCTCCATCGGCTGTTCCTTGGCACCCACGGTAAGGACACCCTTCAGCCAGCGGGCTTCCACATAGGCTTGTTGAACGACAAGGGTACTCGTAAAACCTGCCGCCAAGGCGATGTCGGCACCATAGCCAATACCCCAGCGACGACCATTATCCAAAGCCAGTGGACGTTCGATAGCACCTCGCACATAGCCATTAGCCTTCTTCAGAGAGCTCAGACCATACTTATTGGCATTCAGCCATAACGGGGTATGGTCTCCACCTGATAGGGTAGCTTGCAACTCCGCCTTATACTGCAGGCTGTCGAAAAGCGAACGATCCTGCCCCATGACAGCTGTATGGCTCCACATTATTAATAATATAGACAGTAAACACCTCATTTATACGGTTTCGTTTGATTCATGGGGGCAAAATTACAAAAAAAAAACGAATAATAATCACTTATAGGGATTTTCCCCAACTTGCTTAGGGAAAATCCTTTGCTTAGATACAATTTTTGTTGTTTCTTTGCATCGTGAAACAATAAGTCCCCCATCATATTGGGATTAAATAACTAAAAAAGAGATAAGATTATGAAGAAGTTATTTTTCGCACTGATGATGCTGACAGTTACCATCTCAGCAAACGCAATGAGTTATGAGCAGGCTCGCCGAGAGGCCCTGTTCCTCACTGACAAAATGGCGTATGAACTGAATCTGACTGATGAGCAGTACGAGGCAGCATACGAGATCAACCTTGACTATCTGATGGGTGTAACAAGCCGAGACGATGTCTATGGTGTCTACTGGGAGCGTCGCAACCTCGACTTGAGTTATATCCTGTTAGACTGGCAGTGGAATGCTTTTATAGCAGCCAGCTATTTCTATCGCCCACTCTACTGGGACGCAGGCTACTGGCACTTTGGTGTCTATCTACGCTACCCCCATCGTGACTACTTCTATTTCGGTCGTCCGCATTTCTATGTAACCTATCGTGGAGGCCATGCCTGGCACCGTCACGGAGTGCATGGGTACTATCACGGCCACAGCAACCACTACCGTGTTGCACACAGAGCACACTTCGGCATGCATGACCGTTGGAACCGTGGAGACTATCGCGGACCTCGTCACAGCTCAACACGTATCACGGGGCATCCTGGCGGTGGACACAGAAGGATCGAGAATTATGGAAACAGAAGAATCGAGAATCATGGCGAAAGAAGAATTGAGCACCACGGAAACAGAAGTGGTAGCGGCAACTTCAGCGGCTATCGTGGCGACCGCGAGGTACGTAACAATGGCATCCGCCATAACGAAATGAGGAACAACGACGTCCGCCATAGCGAAATGCGCAACAATAGCAGCAGCTTCAGCGGCTCACGTAGTGGCGGCAGCTTCAGCGGTTCACGTAGTGGCGGTGGTTTCAGTGGTTCTCGCAGTGGCGGCTCTCACAGCGGTGGCTTCAGCTCACATGGCGGCTCTCGCAGTGGCGGTTCCCACGGCCACAGCAATGGAGCAAGAATGGGCGGACATCGTTAATTCAGAGCTCCAGCACCCTCACCTCTGCATTCATCATGCGTTGCACTTCGCTCATTGGTTTCTTATAATATACTGCCTGGATGGCCTTGTTGATAATCCCATGGCCTACAGCCAGCACCTTCTTTCCTGGATAGGTATCTCTGATATAAGCGATGAACTCGCTTGCCCGGGAAAGAAGGTTTTCTAATGTCTCAATGTCATCAGGCCACACTTCTCCCTTCAGGTCTGGGATATAACGACCCGTAAACCCGCCCCAGTCACGTTCCCGCAAAAGGGGCGTCGTTTCCACTTTCAGGTGATG
>Ga0247608_10004082_pt1 | contig 16600 bp, 14 predicted proteins | sample 176DNAGHGlowgp2_FD_193490 | JGI IMG/M metagenome (GOLD analysis project Ga0247608, IMG submission 193490) | Sheep rumen microbial communities from Palmerston North, Manawatu-Wanganui, New Zealand - 1766 DNA GHGlow gp2 | ecosystem: Host-associated > Mammals > Digestive system > Stomach > Rumen ... | reverse complement strand
TGGCCTACGCCGGCGCTTTCGACTGTTTCCCCGATGTCCACCGGGCGCAGTATTTCATTGTCAACGACAAAGGCCGCAACACCATTGACCTGCTCATTTCAAGAGCCACCGCCAAGGAGAAAAACGCTTCGCAGATAGACATGTTCGCGGAGATGTCGGGTGATGGCGGCGGTGCGGTGGAGGATTCCTTCACCTTCCCGCAGTGCGACCCGTGGAACTACTACGACCAGCTCAAATACGAAAAAGAGGTGGCGGGCTTCTTCATTTCGGGCCATCCGCTGAAAGAGTACCAGGTGATTATCGACAGTTTTTCAAATACGGAGCTCTCGCAGTTGGATGATACGGATTTCCTGTCCCACACGGTGCAGGGCGGCAAGGGGTTGATGTTCGCGGGCATCGTGAGCAGCGTCATGAGCGGGGTGAGCAAGACGGGTAATCCTTACGGCAAAGTGGTTCTGGAAGATTACAATGGCACTTGGACCTGGTTCCTGCGCGGTTCCAACTTCGAGAAATACGAGTGGCTGCTGAAGGTTGGCAACCGCATTTTCGTCAATGCCTCCGTGAAGCAGAACTCCTGGAAAGACAAGGTCACCCAGCAGGAAGTGGTGCGTTACGACATCAATCCCGTCTATATCTATCCTTTGAACGAGGTCTATGAGAAGATGTGCAAGGGGGTGCAGCTGCAGCTGCAATTGGGGGACATTACCGGCGCGTTAGCCCTGCAGATCAAAGACATGTTGGACAAATATTCCGGCAAGACCCCGTTCAACATCCGCATTTACGAAAAAGGCAAGGTGTTCTACACCGACTTCTTCAACTTCGCCGCGAAGGTCGATCCCGAGAAGTTCGTGCATAACTTCTCGTTGCCGGCGGAGTATAAGATGGTGTTGGAGTCCTAATATAGAAGCAGTTTCGTCAGTCCGCCTTTGTTGCCCATCACAAAGAGTTCCGTCCGCCCCTCGTTGTCCAGAACATCAACATAGAGAGGTTGGTTCAGGGTGAAGCGTTGGCAAAAGAATCGCGCACCTGCCTTCAGCTTGGCGTTTACGGATTCTGACACCTCAAACAGATTATCACCCATATAGATGAGCATACAGCGACGGTTGGGGTTCCATTGGATTTCCACACGGTCGCCGGTCTTCAGGTCTTTGGCGTAAAGAGACTCCCCCGCCACACGGTGCGATGATTGCACGCCCTCCGTTTCGCAGTAGTCCGATACGAAGGTCTCCCAGTCAGGGAAACCCACGAAGCGGGCCAGGATGTCGAGGGTGCTGGGGCGCACCGAGGCATAGCCATCCACATAACCCCAGAGCCGCTTCAGTGTGGAGACGCTGAGGTTCTCATTCAGCCGTCCCTGTATTTCTCCCGACAGGAAGATAAAGTCGTTGGAGGTGGCGATGGCGTGGTCCGCCGACTCCTCCACGAGTTGGCGCAGCAGGGTGATATGTTGCAGGTTAATAGACACGTCCTTTCAAATTGCAGGTGCAAAGATAGCAAACATTCGGATATGCGGGGCAGGTTCTTTTGTGGTTCTTTTGAGCCGCTAGAAATCATTCATCTTACTTTGACGACTATTCACAAATCACTAATCACTGTTCACTATTAACACAAGACGCACACTCATCCCGTAAAGCCGGAAAGAAGGCATTGTGGGGGCCAAGTCGTTAATGCCAAATCCCAAATTATAGGCACCCACGCTATTATATACGGTTGAAGTCCAATAATGTCCACTCGGTTCGCCCGACCATCGCAAACCGTCCCGCACACTCGCTTTAGGGAGGAACACGGCACCGGCATTTTCCATCTCTTTCCACTGCGACGGACTATACATGTTCACGTAATCAGCCGTGTCAATGTTGATTTCTTCGGGGAAAGCAATGTTATCAGGATGTTTATATTGGTCCGGGAAAAGGATGATGCCTTGCACGCCGTTTACAATGGCTTTGGCATATCGTGCATCAGGGATGCCGTTCACCGTAGAGGCGTTTCTTGTCAAGAACAAATACTCAAATTCGTCTTTTGTCAGCGTGCGCCACCGGCCAGGCGTGTTCCCGCCGTTTGATATGGCATTATAGACCCCCCAGTCTGCAAATGCACAGGAGTCTGCCAGCGAACATTCCCCTTGGCCACCAGGGTAGTAATCGATATTCTCCATAGATATTGACCAGGGCTGATAGCATACGGCGCCACCGTCCCATCCGCTCGTACCCCAACCGAACAGGTCAATCCAGCCCTCATAACGGGAGGAGATGTTGGCATTTTCCTCGCCGATGATGTCATATTGGTTTTCGGCGAAACGCCAAGTGCCTGTGGCAATACCGTCGGCGGTGCGGTGCTTGCCGGCGGCGCTGTATTGAAGGTTGCCCTGCGAGAACCGTACCTGCCGGCCTGGGGCAACGGAAAACAGACCGTTTAATGAGCCTGATGTCAAGGATGGGTCTCCTGGGGAATGCAGAATCCTATAATCCTCTATTTTTCCTTTCACCCATGAAACAGGTTTTACGGAGGCGCACAAGGCAGTAACGAGCACAAGTGTTATGAAAGTCACGGGCGGAAACCATTTCCGTCTGAAATCCGCTTCACCTACCGCCTGCATCACAGCGTCAGCACTTTGAAAACGTTTTTCTTTAAGAGGCTGAAGACATTTGCGCACCACATTGCCGTAGCGCGAAGGGAACAGTTGCTTCAGAATCAGTCCAAAGGCGTAAATGTCGGTGCGGTTGTCGACCTCATCGCCGGACAACTGTTCCGGGGCAGCGTAGGATTGGGTGTAGGCGGGTTCCTTGAGGATGGCGAACCTTCTGCTGTCGGAAAGTCCGAAGTCGATGATCTTCACATGGTTGCCATCATGGGTAATCAGGATGTTGGAGGGTTTCAAGTCTTGGTGTACAACCTGTTTGCGGTGGAAATAGTCCATGGCAAACAGCAGCTCCTTCACTACCAGTTTGCGAACCTCCTGCGAGGGATTTTCCTTGAGGAAGTCGTCCAGCGTTCGGCCGTCCACATATTCCATCACGATGCAGTCGCCGGCCACGGCATCCTGTTCGTGGCTGAGGGCACGAACGATGTTGGGGTGGTTGAGTTCCACCGTCAGGGCGAATTCCTTGGCAAACATTGCGGTGTATTGCGGGTCGGCGGCGTATTCGGGTTTGAGGCCTTTCAGCATGTACCACTGTCCGTAGCGTTGGGCACGGAAAAGGCGGGAGTAGCCGTTTGAAGGCAATTCCTTATAGCCGGTGAACTGGTTGGAAATGTTCACGTCCTGCGGCGCAACCGGCCCTGATGTGGATATGTCGTCGTTGAATTTCATTCCGCAGTAAAAGGCCTTATTCAATCCATGTTTTGCAAATACTCCGACAGATAGGGTACAGCAAACACCAACTCTCCACGACGGGGGGATTCGATAACTCCCGCCTCGATGAGACGCTTGCGATAAGGCTGTATGGCCGGACCTTTCCGTCCAAGCCTGGACTGAAGCTTGCTGGTGGTCGCCGGCTCACCGCAGTGAGCAAGTGCCTTAAGGAATATTTTGTCATTGTCTGACAGCGGATTCAGTATCGGCTTGAAGACGTTGTCATCCATATCAGCCAAGGCAGCCTTCTCCGCCTTGTCCATAATTTCGTCAGTAACAACGCCATCTTTTGGGGTGTATTGAATCATATAGTAGCCAATCAGTTGCATGAGGTAAGGGAATCCTCGGGTTGAAATTGCTGCGCGGTCGAGTATTTCGTCCGAGATCTCAACCTTTATTGACTTGAAAGCACGCTCATAATAGGCTCTGATCAAGTTGGTCGATAACAGCCCTAATTCCACTTTGACGGCACGGTTCAGAAAGGTGAGTACGCTGTCGTTAAGTAAATTGGAAACGGAATATGGCAGTCCCGCCATTGCTATCGCAACGTTCTTCTGGTCGCCAACCAGTTCCTGATAAGCGGCAGCCACCTCGCGCATGGCCTCCGAGGTACGCACTTCGTCTATGAGGATGAGAGCACCCTTGCCCTTTTCTGCCAACTTGTCGCATAGCAATGACATTTTCGAGCGAAATCCGTATTGTTGTTCTGCTGCTTCCGAAAAAGTCAGACCAAATGAAAACCCGAGCACACCGGCGGTCACACCCGACAACTTCCTTTTTTCGTCATCGAAGTATTTCGAACCATTCAGTTGTAACTGCTCGATGATGGCTTTCGGCATCCCCTCGTGAGCCGTCACGCGGGCAACAACGTACCCCTCTTTCTGCGCACGGTCGTTGAGTTCAAGCAACAGTGCTGTCTTTCCCATGCCTCGTTGTCCGAGAAACAACGTGCAGCGGTTGCGCGACCCGACAGGCTCCTTCAGTCCCGCCATAAACTGTTCAATCACGCCATCGCGACCGATATACTGCATCGGACGGTTACCGAATGTGGGCTGAAACAGTTCCTGAGCACTTTCATAAAAATCCTCTTTCTTTCTCATTTACTTTGCTTTATTCTTCTTTATTCTTCTTTATTCTTCTTTATTCTTCTTTATTCTTCTTTATTCTTTTTCCGAATGCAAAAATACACATTTTTTGTCTCCTTTTGCAGATAGGAGATTGTTTGTTTTCTAACGTGCTTTTTTCCGCCACAACATCCTATCCGATTATTTTTCTTATCTCTTTGCAAGTTCGAAACCTGGAAAATTTCAAATGCAATGCCGAGAGGAAGCCGAAGATGCTTGCGGTGAACAGCCGTGAGCTTTCTTTGTTTGGCATTGCGGGTTTTTCCAGGACCTCGAACTCGAAACAATGAAGTTAGCGGTTTTTTTTATGCCTGTTTGTGAAGCCCTGGAAGGGGACGAAAAAGAACCTAAAAAGAACCTAACTGCGTGAGGGAAAGCGATGTACTTTTGCGGGTTGGAAAAATTATTAGCTTAGACATAAATAATTAAAGACTTAACGATATGTACAACGAAGAATTAGAAAACCTAATTGATGCCGCCTTGGCGGACGGTGAACTTACCGAAAAAGAGAAACAAGTTCTTTTTAAAAAAGCACAAAGTTTTGGGATAGATTTGGACGAGTTTGAAATGGTGTTGGATGCCAGATTAGTAAAACTCAAAAAATCCGAAAAACCAGAATCTGCAGCTCCAAAATCAAACAAATTAGGAGATGTTAAAAAATGTCCTTCTTGTGGTGCAATGGTTCAATCTTTTCAAGGCTTTTGTCCAGACTGCGGGTATGCGTTTGAGGATGTTGCCGCAAATGAGTCCGTGAAAAAACTTTCTGAACTTTTGAACAAGGCGGAACTGGATGAGATGAGAGACGAAGACGACTATGTAGAAAAAGAAACCATTATCAAAACCTTTCCCATTCCCTCGTCTAAAGCTAATCTAATAGAGTTAATCAGTTTTATCCAAACCTCAATTTCAAATGAAGAAGATTCCTATACTCGAAAGGCTTTTGAAGCCAAACTTCAAGAATGCTTTATGAAAGCCAAATTGATGTTCCCTAATGATGCACATTTGCAGAGTTTGATACAGGATGTGAATAAAATCAACACACAACTGAAATCTGAAAGAAAAAAAGCCAACGCAAAAGGAGCCGTGCTGGGCGTGATTTTGATCGTTATTGGGTTAGTAGTGGGTTATGGTGTCTGGTGCTTGGAGTGGAAAGTGATTTGGAGGGTACTTACCTTGTTGTACACAGCTTTGCCATTAGTGAGTTTTGGAATTTTAAAATTAGTGGACAAAAAAGATTAGAGCATTATGGGACTTTTCAATAAAAAAGAGGGCGGATTAATGGATGTCATCCGCTGTGACGAACAAGAGTATTTGATCTGGAAATGGCGTCCTGCGGGTGCAGAACTCAATTCCACAAAAAAAGAAAACGCCATTCGTTATGGCAGCAGCTTGCGCGTGAAAGATGGAGAAGTGGCTGTCTTTGTCTATAAACAGAATGACGGCACAATGGAGGACTTCATTGTAGGGCCGTACGACGACACTATAAAAACAGCCAACTTCCCTATCCTCACGAGCATTGTGGGATTGGGCTTTGGAGGAAGTTCCCCGTTTCAGGCGGAAGTCTATTACATCAACCTCTCGGGGGTGGTGCAAATCCGATTCGGAGTGCCGTTCTTTGATGTGTTTGACCCACGTTTTTTGGATTTTGCCGTACCTATGTCTGTAAGAGGAACTATTACATTCAACATTACTGACTACAAGGCTTTTATCAAATTGCACCGTCTCATAAATTTTGACCTTGAGGATTTTAAAAAGCAGGTGAAGGATGCCGTGATTCGATATGTAAAGGGAGTTGTAACAAACATTCCGCAAGACAACGGCATTCCAGTGTTGCAAATGGAAAGAAAAATTCTGGAGGTGAATGATATAGTGACCCAATTTTTGAAGTCGAGACTTGAATCTGACTTTGGTGTGAATATGAAAGCCATTGATATTTCTGCCATTGAGCCAGACAAAGAGAGCGATGGATATAGTGAGCTCCGAAAGATTACTGCCGAACAACAAATGAAAACTATAGAAATGCAGTCGGAGGTTAATCTGAAGAATTTGCAGGACTCGCAACGTATCAATGCCAAGAACATGGAAGAGACCTTGCGCATTCAGCGCGAAGAAGCTCAGCGGGCACAGAAGCTGCAATCCGAGCAAACTTTCATCGGTGCACATTCTATCAACCAGCAGACCGAGGTGCTTAAGCAGGCGGCCAATAATCTTGGTCAAATGGGTTCTATGGATTTGGGCAACGGCAACAACGGAGGTGGTGGCATGAACCCAGCCGCCATGATGACGGGCATGGCCATGGGAGGTGCCATGGGGGGACAAATGGCCGGCATGATGAACAATATGGGTCAGCAGATGCAGCAGGCCATGCAGCAGCAATCGCCACAACAACAGCAAATGACCCCACCGCCGATGCCAGGTGCGGCCAATATACTTTATATGGTATCAGTCAACGGGCAGCAGTTCGGTCCGTTCAATATGCAGCAGTTGCAACAGATGGTGCAGAACGGGCAGTTGACTGTCCAAACCTACGTGTGGAAGCAGGGAATGGCCAACTGGGAACTGGCTGGCAACGTGCAAGAATTGGCATCGCTGTTTGGTGCCGTTCCGCCGCCAATGCCACCAGCACCACCTACTCCTCCTATGCCGTAAAACCTTAAATGCTAATAATATGGAAAACAGTTTTTTTTCAATTGACAGACTTATTGAATTTGGAATGGGCATAGCTGTTGCCCAACAGATGGTTCGCATGATGAACGAAACCATGCAGAACATGTACGTCCCGGGCACTATGAATCCGATGCAACCCTCTCCGAACAATATCTACTATGTGATTATGGACGGACAGCAATCGGGTCCCTATACGGAAAGCGAACTGGCCCGCCTGATTGGGCAGAAAAAAGTAACTAAAGACACCTACATCTGGAAACCCGGCATGACAGACTGGCAGACTGCTGAAAGGCTCCCCGATGTGTTGCGTTTGGTAGCCTTAACCCCTGTTCCGTTCAACAAATAATGAAAGCTATGAAAGTGAATGCTCTCTACAGTATCATTGCAGTTGCTATTGCTGCTTTGATTGCCTATGGCATCTATTCCTTTTGCCGTAGCGAAAATGAATTGCTCATGGCTATTGGCAGTTTCCTGTTCATCGGTTTCCCGTTGTTTTTGGCAATGGGAGTGAGCAGTCCTGCCAAACGAAGTTCCGCCAATATGAAAGTGCTGGCGGTAGTTTTCTTTCTGCTTATGTTGGCACTCAACATATTGTTTGCGTGTCTGTCGCATTTTTCAACACCATTGTACATCATCACCAATGGCATTGCCGTTTTGGTATTCTTCCTCATTTATCACAGTATTTATTCAACGAAACAATAACAGAAACGAGAAAGCCGATTCGCGTGAAAGGAGGTAGGCGATTCATTAAAAATAACAATTATGGTAGATAATGACAATGCACTGTACGATACGCAATTAGAAAAACTGATAGATTTAGCTTTGATGGACGGTGTTCTGACCGACAAGAAAAGACAGATTCTTCTAAAGAAAGCCATCCAATTGGGTATAGATCCTGATGAGTTTGAAATGGTGCTGGAGGCTCGACTATATGCAAAAAAACAAGAACTAATAGCTTCATCTCCCAAGACAACTCCCAAAAGGAAGAAAGATTATGAAGATTATGAAGATGATGAGTATGAAGAAGAGGATGATGAGGATGATGAGGAAGAGGAGGAAGAGGAATATGACGATGAAGAATATGATGAAAGCGAAGATGACGATACCGACGATAGCAATCCGAACGAGCGGGTTTTCAAAGCGTCAAGACTATCGAAAGACAATACCGTATTCCCGCCCACAGTGATTTTCAACGATCAGGGAGTGCTGGTGAAGATTCCTGCCCTTTTACGCAAAAAAGAGGGCTTCATACCGTATGTAGCCATCTCAGGGGTAAGAATTGAAACGCCTTTGGTCGGTTTTTCCAGCATTTATTTCGTAGGTTACGGGGTCACATATAACTTGAAAGGGTTCAAAAAAAGCGAAGTAAAAGAGATGAAGAGGATTATTGAACGGGGCAGGTTGTGAGAAACAAAATAAATACATATAAACGAGAAAGCCGATTCGCGTGAAAGGAGATAGGCAACATTAAAAAGTATTAATAATGAGAAAAGTATTATCATTGTTTTTAACCATTGCATTTGCTGCCAGTTTTGTAACAGCACAAGGCCAGGAATTGAAAACATTTCACTATGCTTGCCCTGGTGATAAGGATGATCCGGAAATCACATATACCGGATACGAAGATGAACTGGGAAACATAACCAAACATGGCCAATATAAGTGGTATGGTATTTCCGTTAATTTCAAGAATGGTAAGTTAGATGGTATAGGCACCATCGCACAGGGTAAAACGACAGCCACTCTTAAGTATGTAAATGATAAACTTGTCAGCATAGATTATGTTGAAAAGGGAACTGGAAATGAAATCATCATATTTAAATATTCGTTAGACGATAATGGTTTGCTGAAAGGGAATTTTGAATACAAACAAATCAGTTCGTATGACAATAGTCTAATAAAAGGAAAATTTGATGATGATGGAAAGGCGACAGGATGGTGGGAAGTAAAATTCAGGGAGGACAAGGAAGTTTCAAAGAAATATTATGAACACGGATATTGTCTGGGGACTGATGATAATACAATTGAAACAAGTCGCGCCTATTTTATAGATAAAAAACTTACAGAAAAGGAATTGCGAGACAAAGGTTTTTATGTAATAACTGACAATCCTGAAAAAAATGCTGAAATTTGGATTGGAAATGCTATAAATATGGTACAAGATTACTTATGTGGGAGAAAATATGGTCATCTTGAAAAAGAATGTTTGAATTTACATTTCAAAAATACTTTCAATTTGAAAAACATCTTCAATCATACATCATTGGGAGGTTCCCCAATCACCTATATGTCAGCTGAATTATATCAAAATATAGTTGATCAGATTAAAGAAAAAAACATTCAAACCACTCTTTCTTTTGACGATCAAATTGACAAATATTATGCACTCAAAGCAGATAGGGTATCACGTTTATACATACCTGTTGAATACGAGAATGACTTTAAAGATATTATTAGAGGCAAAAATAGTGATTATGAATCTTGCGGTGAATTAACAGACTATGACGGCAATACATATCAAACTTTGAAAATAGGTTCTCAATGCTGGATGAAAGAAAACTTACGCACTACGCACTATGCAAATGGTGGAAGTATATCTTTAGGTCCCTCTGACAATAATTTTATGGGGTGTCGTTACTATCCTAATGGTAAATCATCTAGTGTGTCTATGTACGGATATTTATATGATTGGAAGGCGGTAATGCGTTTCTCCTCTTCGTCATCCGCTAACCCGTCTGGTGTGCAAGGTGTCTGCCCAAACGGCTGGCATGTTCCGAGTAGTTCGGAATGGGAACAACTGACTGATTATGTGAGTAGTCAAAGCCAGTATGTTTGTGGCGATTACAGTAGTCATATTGCCAAGTCATTGTCCTCTTTCATAGGGTGGGAGTCCTGTTCAACCATCTGTGGCGTGGGATATACACCTGGGAGCAACAATGCCACAGGATTTAGTGCGTTGCCTGCGGGTGGTTATTACAATTTCGTCAACGGTGACAACGAGTATCGTGATTTTGGTAAAGAAGTCAATTTTTGGAGTTCTAAAGAGAGCGATAGTGACATTGCAGTTATACTCCACTTCTATTATGGAGACACTAGTGTGAAGAGAGAATACAGCATCAAGAAAAACGGCTTTTCCGTTCGCTGCCTCCGCGATTAATATATTAAGCCCTATCCCCTGCTCTTTTTATGTTGCAGGGGATAGGGTTTGCATATGATAATGTCTATTGGTAGAATCGCATACGTGCAAAGCAGAAAATAATATATTAACCAAAAGCAATATAAATGACATATATAACCGAAATCAACAAAATCATGCATGAGACAGTGCACAAAAGAAAGGCAACAGTCAATAAGAATAAGTTCACCGAACCAAAATATACGGAAGTGTTATCTGTTGAGTTCCCCAGTGCTCTGAAAAAAAGTAAAAGATTACCACACAATATCAAGTTTGGTGGTTGTTTTATTCATCAAAGTCCTAAAGCCGAATTTGTTAGCACACATAGAAACAAGAGTTGTGAATTGGGCGACCTGTTGGTTTTTGTTAGAAAAATGACCATCGATGGAGAAAGATTTAATGCAGCCCTCGTGCAGCTGAAAAAAACAACAAGCAAAACAATTGCTGTAAAAGGCGACGGGGACTTGAAACAATTATATCTATATGAGAAATGGCCGTGCTTTAATATTTCTCAACTTGGTCATCAATACAATATATTTCCTAAAACGGTCACGAAGGGCGGTGTGTACAGCATTATTCTTGAGAAGTCTGGCATTTTTTCACAGATTTATTATTCTCTACCAATCTCTTCTATGCAGTGTGATAGAGACAAAACGTTTGGAAGATTTATTGCCAATATGATTGACTGGAAAGCGGGGAGAACAGTGGCAGATGAAAAAAATAAAGACACCGATGAATGGTCCAGATTGATATGGGATACGATAAGGCTTGTTGAACATAAAACATTCAATGCAAATTCCAGATTAGCAGGTCACTCTAAAAGTTCAATCAATTTCCTACAAATGATATTGAAATATTCTTTATCTGACGGGGAAATAACTCCATCAGAAAACAAATCCAATAATGAGGAATCAGATTCTGGTTTTGGAATCTTGTTTGTTGAGGTGGATGAACGAGAACGTTCTCTCGAACAATAGTCATCAGCTTTAGATGAGCCTTAAATGTTAACCCCGCTCGCCGGCTTCTCCACCATCACCTTCTACGCCTACGGCCGCGAGGTGCGCATCCACGGCTTCCTCCAGCGCGAGGTGCGGGAAATGAAACGGTTGGTGGAGGAGAGGTAGGCTTGCTCTCACGCGAATACCCGCGTTCACAGCTGCAACACCGGATTCCCCTCCAAACTGCCGACAATGTTTTAGTAGAGCACCGTGTCCTCCACCCTGCTGATGGAGGACACCCGTTTGCCGCCATCCTTGATGTTCTTGTCAGTAAAGTCGTTAATCACGACAGTCAAATCGTTCACTTGTTGTTTGATTTGGCGGATTTCCTCGGTGTTGTTACGGGTTTGAGTGGTGAGTGCCAAAAGTTCCGTGGTCGGTAAAACATGCTGCCGTTGAATGATGTAATCTTTCATCTGTTTAAAGAGCTTGATCAGTTTTTTACTCTGACTAACAGCGAGATCTCCTTTTAATACCGTCATAAGCATATAAATGCCTTCCTCTGTGAATGCGTAGGGCATTTTTTCTTGTACCACCCCATCTTGGTGTGAAATTTTTGCACATCAAGTTCTTAAATTCGTCTTTAGTAAGCTGAAACCTGAAGTCTTGTTTAAAGCGCTCTATGTTGTTGTTGACTTGACGGGTGAAAAATCTTGTCTCATACCCGTAGATGGCTGCCAAATCAAAGTCCAGCATCACTTGCACACCTCTGATGATGTATATCTTCAACATCAAATATTCCTCGTTTAGAGGTATCATTCCTTTTCTTCCATATCGCAGTAATAATAAACCTTACAAATATACAACTTCTTTGTTAAAAAAGCATGCTGATTGGATGCATAATTTATTGAAAATCAATATTGTGAAAATGACATTTTCAGACCATAAAAGTGCATTTCTTGGCAAAAAAATGCAAACAGCATCTGATGTGTGCTCGTACAGGCATTTTCGTGTCCGAACAAGGAGTGCCATTTTAGGAAAAAATTGGAGGTGAACCCCGCCAACCTGCTTCTCCACCGTCACCTTCTTGCCAATATACAATTTACAATTATTACATCTTGGAACCAATTGTACATTATACATTGTTCATTGTACATTGTTTCTGGTGCGCGAGATGAAACGGTTGGTGGAGGAGAGGAAAATGGTTAACGGTGAATCGCAATTGTTTTCACCCTGCGAAGAAGTGAATGTTGTGAGTTCCACATTTAGTAGGACGGAACCGCTAATCGCAAATCGCAAACATTTAACCCAAAAAATTGTATCTTTGCGCCCTAAATATTTTGGAATATGGATAGAGTAGTTAGCGGCATCCGGCCGACCGGTTTTTTACATTTAGGCAACTATTTCGGTGCCCTCCGGAACTTCATCAAAATGCAGGAAGAGAACGAATGCTTCTTCTTCATTGCTGATTATCACTCTCTTACAACGCATCCAACCCCGAAGGATCTTCATTCTAACGTGAGGAATATCCTCATTGAATATATTGCGGCGGGACTCGACCCCGAAAAGGCGACCATCTACGTGCAGAGCGATGTGCCGCAGGTGTGCGAGCTTTCCCTGCTGCTCTCTATGAATGTCTATATCGGTGAATTACAGCGCGTTGCATCGTTCAAGGAGAAGGTGCGCCGCCAGCCCGACAACGTGAACGCCGGTCTTCTGACGTATCCCGTGCTCATGGCCGCAGACATCCTGCTGCATCGCGCCGACAAGGTTCCCGTGGGCAAGGACCAGGAGCAGCATCTGGAGATGACCCGCGATTTCGCGCAGCGCTTCAACCGCATCTACAAGAACGAGTATTTCAAACTGCCCGTGGCCTATAACTTCGGCAGCGAGCTGGTGAAGATCCCCGGTCTGGACGGTTCCACCAAGATGTCCAAGTCCGATAACGAGAACTCCTGCATCTACCTTTCTGACGCTCCGGAAGTGATCCGCAAGAAGGTGATGAAGGCCGTCTCCGACAGCGGTCCCACAGAGCCGGGTCAACCCAAGACGCAGGCCGTGGAGAACCTCTTCCAGCTGATGAAGGCCGTATCCGCGCCCGACACGCTGCAGTATTTCGAAGACCAGTACCAGAACTGCGCCATCCGCTACGGCGACATGAAGAAGCAGCTCGCCGCCGATATGATTGCGTTTGTGCAGCCTGTGTATGAGCGTATTCAGGAGCTGAAACAACAAGAGGACTATATCAGCAAGGTGGCTCGTGAAGGGGCTGAGCGCGCTCGCGAGAGTGCCGCCAAGACGGTGCGCGAGGTGCGTGACATTATCGGTATAAAATCTTTCTAACCAACTGAAATGTCATTACTTACACAGTATCCGCTTTGGTTGGCGATTTTCGCTGTCCTGCTCGGTGTCGGTTACGCGCTGTACCTCTATTTTCGCAATGACAATGTGACTTTCGAGAAACGCGACCGCATCATCATGGCTTCGCTGCGCGGGCTCGCCATGTCGCTGCTTGCGTTCCTGTTGCTCGCCCCGATGCTCAAGATGATTCGCAAGCAGACCGACAAACCCGTGATTATCTTCTCGATAGATAACAGCGAATCCATCAAATCCGGGAAAGACGCGGATTTCTACACGACTGAATATCCGAAGCAGTTGCAGAATGTTGTCAACGAACTCGCCAAGCAGTACGATGTGGATGTCTATCTCGTGGGCGATGAAAACCAATTGGTTGACAAGGAGAATGTTAACGTGGATTTCTCCGACAAATCGACGAATCTTTCCGCTTTGTTCGATGACATCAATCTGCTGTATTCGAACCGTAATGTAGGCGCGGTGGTGATGCTCACCGACGGTATCTACAATATAGGTTCGAATCCGTATTATGCCGCCCAAAAGGTTGGTTTTCCGGTATATACCGTCGCTCTCGGATCTGACGAGCAGGCCACGGACCTTTTCATTGCCGACATCGTCCACAACAAGGAGGTGCTGAAGGGCAACCGCGCTCCTGTGGAGGTGAAGGTGCAAGCGGGCAAGCTGGCTGGCAAGAGTGCCAAGATCACCGTTTCCGATGATAAGGGCGAAGTTTTCAGCAGAACATTGCAAATATCAGGGAACCAGTATTTTGAAACGGTTTCTTTCTTGGTGGATGCCGAGAATCCTGGTCTTAAGAAGTTCAAGGTAGATTTGGACGAGTTAGACGGGGAGGTGACGCACAAGAACAACCACGCGCAGTTTTTCATCCGCGTAATCGAGTCCAAAGACAAAATCGCGATTGTTTATGACGCGCCGCACCCCGATGTGGCCGCCATCCGTTCCGCGTTGGAACTCTCTGATAACTACGAAGTTGTTGTGAAATCCGTGGAGGAGTTTAAGGACAATCCTTCCGATTTCGGGCTGGTCATCCTGCATCAGCTGCCATCGCATAAACACCCTGCCTCCTCGCTGCTTTCGCAGATCCGTCAAAGTGGAGTATCATCTTTGTATATTGTTGGCACACAGACCGATCTGAACGCTTTTAATGGTCTGAATACAGGTTTGCAGATTGCGCAGGGCAAGAATATGATCAACAACGCCACGGCCTCATACAACAATAATTTCATGCTGTTCTCTTTCTCGGAAGAGGCCCAGCAGTTGTTGCCCTCGTTGCCGCCGTTGCAGGCACCGTTTGGAACATATAGGGCCGCAGTCTCCGCAAATCTGTTTATGACACAGAGAATTAGCGGTGTGGAGACCAAATACCCGCTGATTATGTTCAACGATGTGAACGGAGCCAAGACGGGTGTCATTTCGGGTACGGGACTTTGGTCGTGGAAGGTGTATGACTACGTGAACACCCAGAACCACGACGCATTCAATGAGATTGTGAACAAGACCGCGCTCTTCTTGGTGGCCAAGAACGACAAGAGTCCGTTCCGGGTGCGCCACAACGCCCTCTTTGCCGAGAACGCCCCGGTGGAATTCTCCGCCGAACTCTACAACGAGAGCCACGAGCTGGTGAACACGCCTGATGTGAAACTCTCCATCAAGGGCAGCGGCGACACCACTTACGACGCGCAGTTCTCCAAACAGAATAACGCTTACTACTTGAATATGGGTGAGTTGCCGGTCGGAACTTACACTTGGACGGCCAAGACGCAGCTCGGAAACAAAAGTTACGAGAAGAGCGGCACCTTCTCTGTGCAGGAGATTTTCGTGGAGACCGCCAATCTGGTCGCCAACCACGACCTGCTGAAGAGCATCGCCCAGACGAGCGGTGGCAAATGCTTCGCCCGCAATGAGTTGGAAAAGGTGGTCAAGGAAATCAAGGCCAACGACAACATCAAGCCGGTGGCCTCATACCAGAAGAAATACTCCATGCTGCTGAACTCTCCGTGGTATCTCGCCGCCATCGTGTTGCTGCTGGGGATTGAATGGTTTCTGAGGAAGTGGCATGGCGGGTATTAATTCATAATTCATAATGCATAATGCATAATGTAGAATGAAGAGTGTAGAATGAAGAGTGTAGAATGAAGAGTGTAGAATGAAGAATTCCTTCGGTTTTGTTGGGTAGTGGCGGTCGAAGTCCAATTCCCCTTCTATTTTAGAAGGGGTGCCCGTAGGGCGGGGTAGTAATATAAAGAATTCAAAAAATCCTTGTAAAAGTTAAAGAGCGCAAACCACAAATTGTAAAAAGTTTTGTATCTTTGCGCTTTCATAAATCAAAACAATATGGAACCGAAAAAGGTATTATTAGCGGAAGATGACATGAATCTCGGGAAGGTGCTGACGACGGTGCTGACTGGCAAGGGATTTGATGTGAAACATGCCAACAATGGCGAGGCGGCGTATGAGCTTTTCTGCCTCAATGAGTTTGACATTTGCCTTATTGACGTGATGATGCCTTTGAAGGACGGTTTCACGTTGGCGCAGGAAATCCGTAAGATGGATAAGCGGATCCCGATTATCTTTCTGACTGCCAAGACAATGCAGGAAGATATGATTAAGGGGCTCTCTATCGGCGGCGACGATTACATCACAAAGCCGTTCACGATGGAGATTCTGTTAGCGCGGATGCAGGCGCTGTTGCGTCGCACGGGGGTACAGGAAGAACCCGAAAATATCGTCAGCATTGGGAATCTGCAGTTTGACCGCAAGCGTCAGGTCCTGATTTCCAACGGGGAGGAACACAAAATGACCTCCCGTGAAGCGGCTTTGCTGGATATGCTCTACGAAAAACGCAACGATGTGCTGTTCAGAAGCTATGCACTGAAGAAGATATGGGGGGAGGACAGCTTCTACAACAGCCGGAATATGGATGTGTATATCACCCGTTTGCGCAAATTGCTGAAAAACGAACCCAACG
>Ga0247608_10004080_pt1 | contig 16605 bp, 10 predicted proteins | sample 176DNAGHGlowgp2_FD_193490 | JGI IMG/M metagenome (GOLD analysis project Ga0247608, IMG submission 193490) | Sheep rumen microbial communities from Palmerston North, Manawatu-Wanganui, New Zealand - 1766 DNA GHGlow gp2 | ecosystem: Host-associated > Mammals > Digestive system > Stomach > Rumen ... | reverse complement strand
GCAGTGTCTGAATCTGCTGTGCCAGCGTCATTGCTTGTTTGGTATATCTCATGTCTATATACAAAAAATGTCCCGCTGGGTACGCTGTTCTTATGGGAAGCGGGCGGGATTTGTCGGTGCAAAGATAGTGCATTTTCTTGAATCTACAAACAATTCTGAAGATTTTTTGTTGAAATACGAGTAAAAAGTATTTGAAATCGAAAACTTTTCGTAAATTTGCACACGGATTTCGCCTTGTGCGGAAGTTACGAAAAAACGAGAGAAATGCAAAAAGGTAAACTTGCTTTTCTTTTCATTTCCGAGTGACAGTAACTTCGGCGAAGCCAAAGTTGTACGAAAAGTCAAGAGCAATACAAGAAAAATAGTTTTTTGATTTTATTTATTTGTGCCCTTATGGGCTGAAATTGACTAAAAATACTCCTGGCAACATTCGCATGAACCGAAAGCTGGGGCATAAGTGTTTTTCGGTGGCTACTCTCCGTGAGGATAGGTCGCCACTACGCAGAAAGGCTACGATCATGGCTTGCCATTAATTAATTTTCCATAATTTTTAGGCCTGCGCCCCGTTTTTCCCATCTATTCTTCCTATCTTTGCCGCTGCAACTCGACAGGGCCACAAGCCACTGCGAGAAGGCAGGGCCACCCCGCCGGAATGAAAACGATGGAAAGCCATGAACGTAAAGATCGACCCCACATGGAAGGAGCAGCTCGAGGGTGAGTTCACCAAGCCCTACTTCCAGCAGCTGGTGCAGCAGGTGCGCCAGGAGTACAGCCAGGGCACATGCTATCCCCCCGGTCCCCTCATCTTCAATGCCTTCAACCTGTGCCCCTTCCCCCAGGTGCGCGTGGTCATCATAGGCCAGGACCCCTACCACGAGCCAGGCCAGGCCCACGGCCTGAGCTTCTCGGTGCAGGATGGCGTGCCTTTCCCCCCGTCGCTGCAAAACATCTTCCGCGAGGTGAACCAGGACATGGGCACGCCCATGCCGCAGAGCGGGAGCCTGGAGCGGTGGGCACGCCAAGGCGTGCTCCTGCTCAACGCCACGCTCACCGTGCGCGCCCACCAGGCCAACAGCCATGCCCGCCTGGGGTGGCAGACCTTCACCGACGCGGCCATACGCGCGCTGTCCACGCAGCGTAGCCACCTGGTGTACATGCTCTGGGGAGGCTACGCCCGCAGCAAGGCCTACATGATCAGCCGTGAGAGCAACCTCGTGCTCGAGTCGGTCCATCCGTCGCCGCTCTCGGCCAACCGGGGCGGATGGTTCGGGCAGCACCAGTTCTCACGAGCCAACGACTACCTGAGGCAGCATGGACTCAAGCCCATCGACTGGTAGACGACCGACAGCTGTCGTGGCACGCTACCACCCATCGGCGGCCAACGACACAGAAAAAACATCCACAGCAAGGCCAGCCAGCAGGCTTCCAACGAAAATGTCAGTACTTTTCGGAGAATACCCAGTGCTTTTCGGAGAATACCCAGTGCTTATTGAAAAATACCCAGTGCTTATTGTAAAATAGTCAGTGCTTTTCGGAGAATAGTCAGTGACTATTTCTTGCAGTAGGTTACAATGGTGTTTCCGTCGTAGGCCTCAAGGTGGTCTACCACGGCGTTGGCCGGCACTTGCGGGGCACGTGTGCCAGCGCTGGCGGTGAGGCTGCTCGTCTCCACGCGTATCTCGTCCCACAAGTCCTGTACGAGGAACGAGGCGAGTGTCTTGGCTCCCCCCTCGACGATGAGCGAGAGCACGTGCTGGTGGTAGAGGCTGTCGAGGCGTAGCGGGTGGGCTCGGTCGACGACCAGTCGGCGTGGATCTGTGCCTGCCCAGTGCCTGACGTTGAGCTGCGGGTGCTCGCGCTCGTCGGTGACGCGCCCCACGAGTATGGCGTCCTCATCGGCACGCAGCTTGTGGGCCAACATGCGTGTGAAGTCGGTGGAGAGTGCCATGGGCCGCTCGTTGTCGTCGATGAAGCCGTTGGCTGTCTGTGCCCACTTGAGTATGATGTATGGCCGCTGCTGGCGATGGAAGGTAAGGAACCGCCGGTTCAGTCGCTGGCACTCCTTCTCAAGCACGCCCACCGTGACCTCGATGCCGGCCTGCTGCAGGCGTCGTATGCCCCGGCCCTGCACAGAGGCGAACTCGTCGATGCAGCCCACCACCACGCGCCTCACGCCCTTGCTCACGATGAGGTCGGCGCAGGGCGGTGTCTTGCCGTGATGGGCGCAGGGTTCGAGCGACACGTAGAGCGTGGCCTCGGCCAGTAGTGGCTCGTCGGCCTTGCTCACCGCGGCAAAGGCATTGACCTCGGCGTGGGCTTCGCCGTAGCGCACGTGGTAGCCTTCGCCTATGATGCGCCCCTGGCTTACTATCACTGCGCCAACCATGGGGTTGGGCTTAGCGTTGTGCATACCGCAGGCGGCCAGCTGCAGGCAGCGTCGCATGTATCGCTCGTCGTCGGTCATGGCTCGATGGAATGGCTATTTTTTGATTATTCGCGACGTCATTTCAGAGCGCACGCCCTTGTAGTTGCGCAGGAACGCCTTGGCCGAGCCGAAGGAGAGGAACATGTCGAGGCGCACGGGTATGTGGTTCTTGTCGTCGGTGACATAGAAGCGTATCAGCTCATGCTGCTTGCCGTCTTCCTTCTCGTAGAAGGAGAACACCAGGCAGCGGAATTTCTCCTTGGTGCCGTCTACCTTGAAGGTCTCCTTGCCGCGGAGCTGCAGCCAGGAGCGAGTGAGGTTGTCGGCGTCGTGGATGGGCATGTCTATCCTGTCGCCCACCTTCATCTCCGAGGCGTCGAAGTTGCGGGCACGCAGGAAGATGGACATCATGTCGTAGATGCACTCCTTGTAGTCGAACTTGCGGTTGAGGTGCTCGCCGCTCGAGGTGATGGCGTGGGTCTTGAGGTGGGTCTTGGCCTCTGGGTAGCTGTACCATATCTCGTCCACGTAGTAGCGCTTGCCCTCTCGTGCCCCTTTTCTGAAGTAGAGTGGGGTGAGGTCGCGTGCGCAGTAGGAGAGCAGCGTGTCGCGCATGGTGAAGAATCGGTCGAGCTTGGGGTTGCCCCCAGTAACGAGGCTTGCCCTGTAGGCCTGCTGCCCGTGGTAGCTCACCTCGTCGGTGTTCATGGTGGCCTTGCCCACCTTCACCCACACAAACTTCCAATTGAAGTATAGGTCGTAGCTTAGTCGCTCGCCGCCCTTGAAGGCTATGTTGTCTATGCCGCAGCGTTGCTGAGCCTCGGTGCTGCCTATTGGCAGGAGTGCCAAGGTGAGCGCCAGGGCCGCTGTGGCCAGCCATCGGCTTGTAGCCGTGAAAAGCTTGGTGTGGTTCATAATCAGGTTGTTGGTCTTTCTTCTTTATTGCTTGTCGGTGGTGCTGTCTCTCTTGGGCTGAGTGGGGTTGATGGGTTGAATGGGCTTGATGGGGTTGGTGGGCTTGTGGGCCGGCTACTTGAGCTTCACGCCTGTCTTTCCCTCTATGTACTCTATGCCCTTCTGTCGTGCGCGCTCGGCGTTGCGGTTGCGCAGCTTCTTCTGCTGTTCGGGCTTCTGCTTGACTATGGCGGCGGGCTTCTGCTCGTAGGGGGACAGTGCCTCCACGCTCCAGCTGAGCTTGAGGTCCCACTTCTGCTTCACCTCCAAGGGCTTGGGGTAGTAGTACACGCGCTCGGGCTGCTGCAGCAGGTCGTAGTCGCCGGTGTCCCACTCGTTGTTGCCGTTGGCATCGATGTAGGCGCGCATGTAGAAGGTTCCGGGCTTGAGGTAGAAGAAGTAGGCGGTGTTGCTGCCCTTGGTCAGTCTGGTCTGCTTCACCACGCCCTCGTTGTTGTTGACCAGCTGCACCACCAGCCCTGTGTCTCTCACGCCCGCTATGGTCATGGCTATGGTGCCGTAGGTGTCGTTGGTGCCTACCTTCAGCCCTTGCTTGATGGCGGGGCTGGCGGTGCCATAGATGTCGCTGATGACGGCCGAGTCCACCTCCAGGCTGTATTCCCCGCCTGGCTCCCACTCGGCCAGCACGTCGTAGGTGTGGAGGTTGCCCTGCCGGCTGACCAGCTCCAGCGGCTTGGTGTACCACAGGGAGTCCACCTTCGAGTAGAGGTGCACCATGTCGGCGGTGAGCCGCCTGAGGGGTGTCTCCGAGGTGAGCGTCACGCGCTGGTCGGGCGCTATGTTGGTGCTCGACAGCTTCACGGAGAGCTGTTTGGCGGGCATCACCGAGTCGTAGTGCTCGCCCCTTTTCTTTTTCTTCTCCTGCTCCTTGAGCCACTTCTCCATTTCTTTCTCCTGCTCCTTGAGGCGCTTGGCGTAGGGCACCTTGGAGGCCATCTCCAGCGTGTCGACATGGCTGTAGAGCACTCCAGCGGTGTCGGTGATGAGGTAGCGTGCCTCTATGTGTAGCGTGTCCTGGTTGACCAGTGCCGTGTCCTTGAGCCAGAAGAACACGGTGTCGCGCTTGAGGGAGTGCTCCACTACGAAGGCTCCTTTCTCGTCGAAGTTGAGGCCTCTGAGCGTGGGCAGGCTGTCTGCTCCGTTGCTGAAGTAGAAGTCGAGGCGGTTGGGCTGTTTTCGCTCGGTCTTCAGCAGGTATCGGTCGGTGGCCTTGGCTGTGAAGGCCATGAGCGTGATGTCGTCGGGCAGGAAGTGGGTGTAGGGTGTGAGCACGATGTTGTTGATGTGGAGCGAGTCGCGCCAGATGGTGTCCTGGCGTGTGTCGGGCTTCCACGAGGGTTCGAAGGTTGTGTGGTTGAAAGCCACCATCTCGCTTCGCTGGTTGTACAGGTAGTCGCCGTCGGCATCCTTCAGGGCGTATGCGCGGTAGGTGCCCGGAGCCACGCCCTTGATGGTGAAGTGTCCCCGGCTGTCGGTGCGGGAGATGCGTATCATGGGTTGGCGGGTGAACACGCTGTCGCTCAAGTCGCGGTGCAGGCCTACCATGACATCCTTGATGGGTTCCAGGTTCGATGCGTCGAGCACATAGCCCGACACCTCGAGCGTGTCTATGTGGTCGCCCGTTGAGAAGCTGAAGGTGTAGTTGCCCATGGGGTTGTCTTCGTTGTTGTCGGAAATGGCATCGCCGAAGTCAATGGTGTAGGTGGTGTTATCCTTGAGCGAGTCTTTCAGGTCTACCACAATGCGCTTGCCGCCCTCCTTGATGTCGGGCATTTCGAGCTGGGGCGGCGATACGATGACCTTGTTCTGGGCATCGCTCAGCTTGATATATTCGTTGAAGTAGATGGTTACTTTGTGTGCCCTGATGTTGGTCGACTGGTCCTGGGGCGTGGAGCGCACCACGTAGGGCGGCGTATCGTCGTACCAGCCACCGTCGGGCGTACCCATGTTGGCGCATGAGCCTAAGCCCACGATGCCGTGCACCACGAGCAGTGCCATGCACAGCAGGCAGGCGGCGCGCCTCATGGCGACAAGCACATTCTGCTTCGCCTTGGCGGCGGGTGTTGCTAACTCTTCACGCTTCAAGTCTAACTCCTTATTCCTTGTTTAGAGAAAGCAGCTGGTCTATGTGCTCGCGCGAGTTGCTCATCCTGGGCACCTTGTTCTGCCCACCCAGCTTGCCGCGAAGCTTCAGCCAGTCGTTGAACAGTCCGGGGCGCGCAGCCACCACCTCCAGTTGCTGGAGTAAGAGGTCCTTGTCGCGCTTATCCTCGTAGTCGCTGTTGAGCTGCTGCAGCCGCTGGTCGAGCATCCGTGCGAACTCGGCCAGGTCGGCCGGTGCCTTGGCAAACTCGATGAGCCACTGGTGGTGGCAGCGGGCGTTGTCGTCCAAGAACTTTGGCGCGACCGTGTACTCCTGCACCTCGGCACCCGTCTGCTCGCAGGCGTAGGCCAGGCCTTGCTCGGCGTTCTCTACGATGAGTTCCTCGCCTTTGACATTGATGAAGTGCCTGGTGCGGCCAGAGATGACTATCTTGTAGGGGTTGGTGGAGGTGAAGCGCACGGTGTCGCCCAGGACGTAGCGCCACAGGCCGTTGACCGTGGTGATGACCATGGCATAGTTCTTGCCCTTCTCCACGCCCCACAGGGGCACGGCCTGCGCCTTTTGCAAGCCTTCGGGGGTGTTGATGTCGACGGCGCTGTCCATGTCGACAAATTCGTAGAACACGCCCCGGTCGAGCAGCAGCAGCATGGAGCGGTCGTCGGGGTCGTCCTGCACGGCGAAGAATCCCTCGCTGGCGTTGTAGGTCTCCATGTAGTGCATGTTGGGGCTGGTGATGAGCCGCTTGTACTGCTCGCGGTAGGGAGTGAAGGCCACGCCGCCGTGGAAGAACACCTCTATGTTGGGCCACACCTCCTCCAGGTGCTCTTTGCCGCTAAGCTCCTTGACGCGCGTAATTACTGAGAGTACCCACGACGGCACGCCCGACAAGTTGGTTACGTTCTTGCCTATGGCCTCGCGGGCTAAACGCTCACGCTTGAGTTCGAAGTCGCTCAACAGTGCCGTCTGCTTCTTGGGCACGCGCACCAGGTTGACCAGGGGGTTCATGTTCTCGATAAGTATGCCGCTTAGGTCACCCACGAGCGAGCCTGGCAGGTTGAAGTTGGGCGAATGGGTGCCGCCGATAATCAGGCCGCGTCCGTCGAACATGCGGCTGCGGGGATTGTTGCGCAGGTAGAAAGCCACCACGTCGAAGGTGCCTGCATAGTGGTTGGCCTTGAGGCCCTGTGGCGTGACGGGAATGAACTTCGACCTGTCGCTGGTGGTGCCACTCGACTTGGCAAACCACTTCACCCTACCTGGCCAAAGCACGTCTTGCTCGCCGTGGCGCATACGGTCGATCATGCCCATCAGGTCACCATAGCTGTTCAGTGGCGTGTGGCGAGAGAAGCCGTCGTAGTCGTTAACGTGTCTGAAGTCGTGGGCACGACCATACTCGGTGTCCGCAGCTTGCTTAGTCAGGCTAAGCAGCGTAGACTCCTGCAACTGCCTGCCCTGGCTCTGGTGGCGCTCCAATTCGCGTTGCCTCTTGGCAAACACTATTCTGGCAATACTGGTTATACTCATGGTCTTTTGCTCAGATTTTTGGTGCAAAATTAGCCTAAACTTTCCGAACAGCGGAATAATTAAGCACTTTTTATAATCATTAAAGGTTTTTTTTCCGTACTCCGAGAAGGTGGAAATGCACCGCCACGACAGGACTCGAATGTAAGCCAGCTGTTTTGTGATAGCAGGAGAGGTTGGGCCGACGAAGAGCATAGTTTTTCTGGCGGTCGCCGCCACAGGCAAATGATGTAAGTCAAAAAAAGGTGTGCCACGGCAAGAAAAATCGTGGACGATGCCTCGCCCTGGGCAAAAACCGCTACCTTTGCACCCGCAACCAAGATGGTTGGCAACAATTTTCATTAGGTTATAGTATCGTTGGGGCAGATTTCTGCGGAACTCCCCTTAGTTATTATTTAAGGTAAAGAAGATGACATTAGATTTTCAAACCACGCTGATGTTGGTTTCCGTTGTCGTGGCAACCGTGCTGAGCGTCTACACACTCACACACACCAACGTCGGAGAAGGAAAGCGTGCAGCATGAGACATTCAGGCTGCACGCTTTCTTTACCATTCATGCCGCTCAGCCCGGAGCTTGTTTGGAAATCGCAGTGCCTTAACATGATTTAACGCGTGGGAACAGGCCAAGTAGGCATTTTTCCTTACCTTTGCAACAACTTGGGAATCAGCACAAGGCAGCGCGCTTTTCGTTCTGCCAAGCCTTGTGGCCACCGCAACGACTATGAGCACACCAAAGATAGCTATCGACCGCATAGAGCCTACCGACTGGTTTGTGGGTATGGTCAACCCCGTGTTGCAGCTCATGGTCTACGGTCCGGGCATAGGCCTTGTCGACGATGTGACCACCGACTACACTGGCGTCACCGTTGACCACGTGGTGCGCCTCGACTCGCCCAACTACCTGCTGGTCTACTTAGACCTGAGCCAGGCACAGCCTGGCACCATGACCCTCACCTTCGTCCGCGGCAAGGCCAGGCAAAGGGTGGACTACCAGCTCAAGCTCCGTGAGAAGTGTGGCTATGAGCGGCGGGGATTCACCAGTGCCGACGTGCTCTACCTGCTCATGCCCGACCGCTTCGCCCAGGGCAAGGGCCACAACGCCCACGTCAATGGCATGAGGCCCTACCGCGAGGACCGCAGGCAGCCCAGCCTGCGCCACGGCGGCGACCTCAACGGCATACGCGAGCACTTGGACTACTTCTGCGAGCTGGGCGTTACCACCCTCTGGCTGACGCCCGTGCTGGAGAACAACTCGCCCGACACCCCCAGCCTACACTCCACCTACCACGGCTACGCCATCACCAACTACTACCGCGTGGACCCGCGCCTGGGCACCAACGACGACTACCGCCAACTCTGCGACGAGGCCCACAAGAGGGGACTCAAGGTGGTGATGGACATGATATTCAACCATACCGGCTTCCACCATCCCTGGACCCTCGACATGCCAACCCACGACTGGCTCAACAAGCCCGAATGGCTCAGCACCATGCAGCAGGCCGCTGCCACTGTGCCCGACGGTTTTGCCGCCGGGAGCCTCGCCTCTACCGGCAGTGGCGAAGGCCATACGCTGCCCGCCAGCTTTCTCCAGACCAGCTACAAGCTCACACCCGTGGTCGACCCCTACGCCTCGGACGTAGACCTCATGGAGACCACCGAGGGCTGGTTCGTGCCGTCGATGCCCGACCTCAACCAGCACAACTCCCACCTCATGCGCTACCTCTCGCAGAGCAGCAAATGGTGGATAGAGACCGTGGGCATCGACGGCATACGCATGGACACCTACCCATACGCCTTTGCCGACGCCATGGCCCAGTGGATGGAGGAACTCACCTTGGAATACCCCAACTTCAACGTCGTGGGCGAGACGTGGGTGGCCGAGCCAGCCTTCACCGCCGCCTGGCAAGACAGCCCAACGCCCCGCAGCCCACTGCCGCGCACCTATCTCAAGACGGTGATGGACTTTGCCCTGTTCGACAGGCTCAACCAGGCCAAGAACGAGGAAACCGACGACTGGTGGCTGGGGCTGAATCGCGTCTACAACACCCTGGCCTACGACTATCTCTACACTGACCCGGCATCGGTCATGGCCTTCATCGACAATCACGACACCAACCGCTTCATGGGCAACAGCCGCGACACGCGGCCACTGAAGCAGGCGCTGGCCCTGCTGCTCACCGTGAAGCGCACGCCACAGCTCTACTACGGCACAGAGGTGCTCATGGGCGGCACCAAGGATGCCACCGACGGCGACGTGCGCCGCGACTTTCCCGGTGGCTTCCCCGGCGACACCCACAGCTGCTTCACCAGCGAGGGGCGCACCCGGGCCGAGCAGCAGATGTTCCAGTGGCTCAGCCGCCTGCTACACTGGCGGCAGAAGAGCGATGTGGTGGCCAAGGGCAAGCAGACGCAGTTCATACCCTACAAGGGCGTCTACGTCGTGGCGCGCCACCATCAGGGACGTGCCGTGCTCACCGTGCTCAACGGCACCTCGCAGCCAGCCACCATGCTTGTGGAGCGCTACGCCGAGGTCATTGGACAGGCCACACGCGCCAAGGACATACCCACGGGGCGCTACTACGACCTGAGCCGCAACCTGGAGCTAAAGCCCCGCCAGGCACTGGTGCTCGACTACGTTTTTCGACCAGAGCCTTTAAAGCCACAAAAGGGCGACGACCAAAAATAGCCAACGCCCTGCCAGACACCAATACCCAATATGGAAAACAACAGAAAACCCACCTCCCTGCATCTGCTCCGCCCACTGGCAGCCATGCTCCTATGGCTGCTGCTCACCGCCACCACGGCCACGGCGCAGCAGCAGCACTCCGACGCGCTGGACAACGTGCTGGAGTACACGCCCTACGCCGCCCTGCTCACCATGAAGGCCTGCGGCCTCGACAGCCGCGACGACTGGCCACGACTGGCCGCCCAAACGGCTGCGGCCTGGGTAGTAGCCAACGGCGTGACCTTTGTGATGAAGCGAACTGTGCGCCACTGGCGACCAGACCACAGCGACCGCCACTCCTTTCCCTCCGGCCATGCCACAACCGTCTTTGCTGGGGCAACGCTCCTCCACAAGGAGTTTGGACACCTCTCACCCTGGGTCACCATCGGCGGCTACGCCGTAGCCACGCTCACGGCTGCCGACCGTGTGCGCCTCAAGCGCCACCACTGGTACGACGTGTGCGCCGGAGCTGCCATAGGCGTAGCCGCAACCCACCTCACCTACTACGTTGCCGACCAGCTCTTTCCCCGTCGCAACGTCACTCTCGCCTTTACTGGCCAGCAGGTGGACGTGGCCATAAGGTGGTGATGCAATCGTTTGCGCTCTTTTTGCAATACAATCTTGGTGGCAGAAAAGCGCCAAGCTCAATTATTTCGTATCTTTGCCACACTACAACAACTAAAAAGCCTTATGATAATCAATTTCAACCTCGACTACCAGACCACCTTCGGCGAAGAGCTGGCACTCAACGTTGTGAGCGCAACGGGCAAGGCCGAAACCCACAAGATGAACACCATCGACGGGATGCACTGGACTTGCCAGCTCTCGAAGACCGTTAAGGGGAAGACGTCCATCGACTATTACTACACGCTCATGCGCGGCACGCAGACCATGCGCCACGAGTGGCTCGTCGAACCCCACCGCCTGGAGTTCATCTCGGCCCCGGGAGCCACCTACACCGTCTACGACCACTGGCTCGACATACCCGACGACGCCTACATGTATTCCACAGCCTTCACCGAGTGTGTCACCAACCGCGACCCCATGCCCAGCGCCCCCTCGCACTTCGACCACATAGTAAGGCTCAAGGTGCGTGCCCCGCAGCTGCGCCAAGACGAGCGCCTGGGAGTGGTGGGCGGCTGCGACTACTTAGGCAGCTGGAACGCCCGCCAGGCACTGCCCATGGACGAGCACGAGTACCACGAGTGGGTGGTGAGCCTCGACGCCGACCGCCTGCCGCGAATGTTTGAGTTCAAGTTCGTGGTCATGCACAAGTCGGGCACCGTGGCGCCCATCTGGGAGAACGGCCTCAACCGCACCATAGCCAAGGCCACCATGGAGGGAAGCGACGTGGTGGTCTACGAGCTGCCGCAGGCCTACTTCCCCGTCTACCCGTGGAAGGGTGCCGGAACGGTCATACCCGTGTTCTCGCTGCGCAGCGAGGGCAGCTTTGGAGTGGGCGACTTCGGCGACCTAAGGCTCATGGTCGACTGGTGCGACCTCACCCACCAGCGCGTGCTCCAGGTGCTACCCATCAACGACACCAACATCACCGGCACCTGGCAGGACTCCTATCCCTACAACTCCATCAGCATCTACGCCCTCCACCCGCAGTACTGCGACCTGCGCCAGCTGCCGCCGCTCAAGGACCAGGAGCGGCGCCAGCAGTTCGAGGCCCTGCGCCAGGAGCTTAACCAGCTGCCGCAGATCGACTACGAGCGCGTGTTCAAGGCCAAGATGGCCTACCTGCGGGCCAGCTTCGACCAGGAGTGGGCCTCCACGCAGCGGCGCGAAGGCTACAAGCAGTTTGTTGCCGACAACGAGTACTGGCTGGCACCCTACGCCGCCTTCTGCTACTACCGCGACCTCTACGGCACGGCCACCTTCTCGCAGTGGCCTGCCGAGGCTACCGTGGAGCAGACCCGGAAAGCGAGGTTCAAGGGGCGCCGCGAGCTGCAGTTCTGGTACTACGTGCAGTACAACCTCGACCTGCAGATGCGCTCCGTCCATGCCTACGCGCGCGCGCATCGCGTTATACTAAAAGGTGACATACCCATCGGCATCTCGCGCGACGGCGTAGAGGCCTGGGTGGAGCCTGCCTACTTCAACCTCAACGGCCAGGCCGGCGCGCCGCCCGACGCCTTCTCCAAGAACGGCCAGAACTGGGGCTTCCCCACCTACAACTGGGAGGCCATGCTCAGCGACGACTGCTCGTGGTGGGTGCGCCGCTTCCGCAAGATGCAGGAGTATTTCGACGCCTACCGCATAGACCACGTGCTGGGCTTCTTCCGCATCTGGGAAATCCCCATCGACGCCGTCCACGGGCTGCTGGGGCAGTTTGCGCCAGCACTGGGCATGACCCGCGAGGAGATAGAGGCATACGGGTTGCCCTTCCGCGACGACTACCTCAAGCCCTACATCACCGACGACATGCTACAGCAGCTCTTCGGCGACGAGGCCGACAGGGTGAGGCAGACCTGTCTCGATGGCGCTCCCGGCGACGGGCGCTGGCAGATGAAGCCACAGTTCGCCACGCAGCGACAGGTGGAGGCCTGGTTTAAGAGCGGTGGCTGCGACGAAGCCACGCGCGACGGCCTCTACACGCTCATCAGCAACGTGCTCTTCCTGGCCGACCACCGCATACCCAACAAGTTCCACCCGCGCATAGGTGTGCAGAACGACTACGTGTTCCAGTCGCTCAGCGACGGCGACCGCTTCAACTTCAACCGCCTCTACAACGACTACTTCTACCGCCGCAACAACCAGTTCTGGTATCAGGAGGCCATGAAGAAGCTGCCCAGGCTCACCCAGGCCACGCGCATGCTCTGCTGCGCCGAAGACCTGGGCATGGTGCCCGACTGCGTGCCCTGGGTGATGAACGAGCTGCGCATACTCTCGCTCGAGATACAGTCCATGCCCAAGGACCCGTCGGTGCGCTTCGGCCATCTCTCGCGCAATCCCTACCGCTCGGTGTGCACCATCTCCACCCACGACATGCCCACGCTGCGTCAGTGGTGGGACGAGGACGAGCAGCGCACGCAGGAGTACTACAACACCATGCTCTACCGCAGCGACGCCGCCCCGCATCCCCTGCCGGGATGGCTGGCCAAGGAGATAGTGAGCCGACACCTCACCTCGCCCTCCATGCTCTGCCTGCTGTCGCTACAAGACTGGCTCGCCATCGACGAAAAGCTGCGGCTGCCCGACGCTGGCGCCGAGCGCATCAACATCCCAGTGAACCCGCGCCACTACTGGCGATACCGCATGCACCTCACACTGGAGCAGCTCCTAAAGGCCGACGAACTCAACGAGGAGATCAGCACGCTCATCGTCCAGAGCATAAGGAAATAGGACTTTCTCTTGCTGCGCATGGTGATTATGGTGGAATAAGATACAGCCCCCACCCCTAACCCCTTCCATTGGGCGGGGAAAGCCGCTGGTCTGCCGCAGGAGTGTTTCGCCTGTTCGGATTTGCCGCATGTCATCTCTTCCCAGCTGTTCCGTACAGTGCGAAAAATGCCGCCGAAGGCGGCTTACCAAGATCCTGATAATCAGAGGGATGGCTCTGGCCTATAAAAAGCACTGACTTTTGCGCGAAAAGCACTGACTATTTTTCCTAAAGCACTGACTATTTTCCAAAAGTCACTGACTTTCCATCGGGAGTCAGTGACTTTTCGTCTGTGAGGCGAATTAATTTCCTGTCGATGGCCTTTATCTCGCATATTTTTCGTACCTTTGTGGCCGCGCTTGCCCTTTTGGCGGCGCTAACCAAGGTACAGATAGTCATGCCAGCCACGCCAGCTACTGAAGAGAAGCCCATGATACTCGTCTTGCGTCCTACGCGCTGCTTCAGCATCACCACAGCTGAACTCAAGCGCGTGGGTTCGCTCGGACGCTACATGATGGTAGAGGGAGCCGTGTTTGTCGACGCCACGATGCCGCAGGCCATGCACCGACTGCTCACGCTCTGCGACGAGTTGCAGCCAGGCAGGCTCTACGCACAATTCGCCAACAAGAAGGTGTTCCGCCACGAGAAAGACCTGTGGGCCTCTGACGACGCGAATGTGCGCCGCCATCTACGCCGCATGGCCGACAAGCGCTTAGACGAGGCCGTGGCACTGGCCAACGACCTCAGCATACCCATACTCTTTGCCCCCACCGACTCTACGGCCCTCCACCTCGACGAGCAGCTCAGGCTGCAGCACGACACGGTGGTGCCCATCATGGACTTCCGTCGCCACGGCGAAGGCACCACCTACCGGCTACTGCTGCGCATAGGCGACGAGCAGGTGACCAACCTGTCGGCCCACCACCTCGTGGTGCTCACCCATAGGCCAGGGCTCTTCGCCCTCGATAGCAGGCTCTACCGACTGGCCGAGGACTACAGCGCACAGCTGCTGCTGCCCTTTGTGAGCAAGGACGTGGTGGAGATACCCAAGAAGCTGGAGAACGACTACTTCCGCCGCTTCATTCTGCGCCATGTGTCGCGCGTGGAGGTGCGCGCCGAGGGCTTCCATATCGACGACGTGAACCCGTCGCTCCAGGCGTGCCTGTCGGTGGAGAAAAACATAGAAGGGCGTCCGCTGCTGCGCCTCCACTTCGTCTATGGCAGCCAGGACTACGGCGTCGACAGCACCACCGCCGGGCGCGTGACGCTCGAGGAGACTGCCGACGGCGGCTTCCGCTTCATACGCCAGCTGCGCGACCGCCGAAGCGAGCAGCAGCTGTGCCAGGCCCTGCGCGGCCTGGCACCGGCGCTGGACAGCCGCGGCCTGCTGTTCTTCGACAGCCAGGCCACGCTCATCGACTTTCTGCGCAGCCACGGACAGGCTCTGCGACGCGCGGGGCTGAACGTGGTGCAGCCGTCGGACCATGCCTACTACATAGGCCCGCTGAGCGTGGAGCAGAGCGACACCTGGCAGGGCGACTGGCTACAGACCAAGGTCACCGTGGTGCTCGACGAGGGGCGGCTGCGTGTGCCCTTCAGCGACCTGCGCACGGCCATACTCAACGGCGAGCAGGAGTATCTGCTGCCCACGGGCGAGCGACTGCTCATCCCGCCGGAGTGGCTCGAGCGCTACTCGAGGCTGCTGCTTGTGGGCACGCCCAGCGGCGACGGCTTCCGGCGACATCGCAGCCAGGTGGCTGCCATGGAGGCCAGCGACACCGACGGGCACAACCCAGAAAAGCAGCCACCCATGCACAGCAGCAGCGGTAGCGCACACGTGGACCTGCCCACGCGGCTCAAAGCCAGGCTGCGCCCTTACCAGACGGCGGGCTTCGAGTGGCTGTGGCACAACTACGAGGCGCAGACGGGCTGTTGCCTGAGCGACGAGATGGGCTTGGGCAAGACCGTACAGACCATAGCGCTGCTGCTGAAGTACAAGGAGAACACCGTCCGTGCCGACGGGTTTTCCCCGTCGGTAAACGCCACGCCCGTCATGGGCAGCCTGTTCACCGACGAGGAAATGCGCGGCGAGGCTGCTCCCGTGGCCACCGCAGCACCGCCACTGCGCACGTCGCTGGTGGTGGCCCCAACCTCGGTGGTCCACAACTGGCGCAACGAGCTGGAGCGCTTCGCTCCGTCGCTGCTCGTGCTCGACTACACAGGCTACGCGGCCAAGCGAAGCATGAAGCGGCAGGCGCTGATGAAGTGGGACGTGGTGGTGACCACCTACCGGACGCTGCTCAACGACATAGACCACTTCGCCAACCAGCAGTTCGGCATCGTCGTGTTCGACGAGAGCCAGGCCTTCAAGACTTCCACCTCGCTCATCCATGCAGCCGTGACCACACTCAAGGCCGAGTTCCGCCTGGCACTGAGCGGCACACCCGTGGAAAACAACCTCGGCGAGCTGTGGAGCCTGATGAGCGTGCTCAACCCCGCACTACTGGGCGACAGGCGCTACTTTGAGCAGGCCTTCGTGGTGCCCATAGCCCAGCAGATGGAGCAGGAGCGCAGCCAGGTGCTGCGCCAGCTCATCAGCCCCTACTTCCTCAAGCGCACCAAGGCCGAGGTGCTCGGCGACCTGCCCGAGCGGCAGGACGAGGTGGTGGTGTGCCCCATGACCGACGAGCAGGCGAGCCTCTATGCCGCCGAGCTGTCGCGCGCACGCAACGAGTGGCTCGACCCCGACGTCAGCGAGACCCAGCGCCACTTCACCATGCTCGCCGCCCTGCAGCGGCTGCGCCACATAGCCAACGGACAGGGCAAGATGGACACCGTGTTCGACCGCCTGGAGAGCCTGAGGGGAACGAGCCACAAGGTGCTGCTCTTCAGCGAGTATGTGTCGCTGCTGGAGCGTGTGGGCCAGGAGATGGGCCGGCGAGGCTGGCTCTACGACATGCTCACCGGCCACACGCGCCAGCGGGAGCAGGTGGTGAGCCACTTCCAGCAGACGCCTGAGTGCCAGTTCTTCCTCATATCGCTCAAGGCCGGCGGCGTGGGCCTCAACCTCACGGCTGCCGACTACGTGTTCATGCTCGACCCATGGTGGAACATTGCCGCCGAGGAGCAGGCCATAGCCCGCGCCCACAGGATAGGGCAGCGACACTCGGTGTTTGTGTACCGATTCGTGTCGGCCGACACACTTGAGGAGCAGATACTCACCTTGCAAGAGCGAAAGCAGACACTCATAGACAGCGTCATGCCTTTCATACTGTGAAAAAGCCCCCACCCCCGACCCCTCCCCGAGGGGAGGGAGGGGCTGCCGCCTTGTCCGCCGCAGGGAAGCCCCCACCCCTGACCCCTCCCCGAGGGGAGGGAGTGGCTGCCGCCTTGTCCGCCGCAGGGAAGCCATGAGGCTCTACCATCCCCATAAGGGGAGGGAGTGGCTGCCGCCTTGTCCGCCGCAG
>Ga0247608_10004079_pt1 | contig 16606 bp, 18 predicted proteins | sample 176DNAGHGlowgp2_FD_193490 | JGI IMG/M metagenome (GOLD analysis project Ga0247608, IMG submission 193490) | Sheep rumen microbial communities from Palmerston North, Manawatu-Wanganui, New Zealand - 1766 DNA GHGlow gp2 | ecosystem: Host-associated > Mammals > Digestive system > Stomach > Rumen ... | reverse complement strand
TATGAATCTTCTATGAAATATTTAATAAAGATAATCTAAGTGATTTATATGTAGTTAAAGTTAATATGGAAGAATTAGTTAAATCATTCGAATCTAAAATAGAAAATGTTACTAAAGAAATTGAAGATTTATCTGATGAAAAATATAAAAATAAAGGTAAAGCTCAAAATAAAATTAATGACTTAAATAATCAACTAGCTAAATTAAATAAAGATTTAGAAGAAATTAAAAAGATAGATGAAAAAGAAGTAGTATTATCATCTATTATTACTGTTAAATATGGTGATAAAGTATGGACTGTTCATGGAGGTAATAACTCTATATTAATGAATTTAAATGCTAATTATTTATTATATTATACAATTATGAAAGATGCTTACGATCAAGGTTATAAATGTATGGATTGCTTTGGTACTTGTGGAATAGCAAACCCTGATAAAGATAATCCTATATTTGGTATTCATTCATTTAAAAAACGTTTAGGTGGTGAATATACAGAATTTATTGGTGAATTTGATTTAATAACTAATAAATTTATGTATACAGCATATAAAAAATTAATTCCACTATATAGAAAAATAAAAAAATAAGAGATTAAAAATCTCTTATTTTTTGCAATTATCATTAATTTTTAATGGTATCTTATATGAAGTAATTCTATCCTCTTCATCGTAAGCTTCTAATTCAAGTTGTAAACTATCATCAGCATACTCTTTACAAATAGATTCGTTTGTTTCAGTATTAAATTTAATTTCCTTTAAATACTCATCTAAAGTAATTTTACTTTCTACTTCATAACCACAATCTAATAGTTTTCTAGATTTGTTGTTTTCTACTTCATATAAAGAACATTCTATTTTTTTATATTCAGTATCATCTTTAGAACCACAGTATTTTACATCTGAAACCTGTATTGATAACTTATCTTGATTATAAGCAATACTTCCTGAAATATTAAAGTTATCACAATTAGCTTCTATAGTTTTTAATTTAAATGAATTACCTTTAGAATAATTATATTGTATTAAATAAATAATAACTAATAATACCACAAATATACCAATAACTATTATATTAGTTCTGAGTGAAGCTTGTTTAGGAGCTTCTTTTTTTATATCTAATACCTCATTTATATCTATATCAAATTCCTCACATATTTGTTTTATAACAGCAATATCAGGAATATTTTTACCAGTCTCCCACTTACTAACAGCTTGATATGTAACACCAAATTTTTTACCAAATTGTTTTTGTGTTAAATTTCTTTTCTTTCTTAAATCAAGTATAAATTTACCTATCTTTTCTTGATTCATAAAATCACCTTCATAACTACAAATATTATTCTATCATATTTAATAAATAAAATACAATAAAAAAAGTCTTACTTAAAGACTAATAAAAATGGCTGCCCCAGTTAGATTCGAACTAACGCATAATGGAGTCAGAGTCCACCGCCTTACCGCTTGGCCATGGGGCAATCACAATTATATTTTATCACAAAATATAACTTATGTAACCATTAATCTTTAATCAAACTTTCATATACTATATTAGCTAATTCATCATGTCCTAAAATATTTAAATGTATTCCATCTGAAAGTGGTAATTTACCACTTATTATACTATTATAATTATTATTATCTTTAAAAAACTTTATAATGTCTTTTCTTTTTTCTTCACAAGATTCATCAAAAATATAATCTATATATTCAAAATTTATTGGCATAATATAATATATTTTTGGTAATTTATTATTAAAATATTTAAGTGACTTTTCTTTATATACTCTTAAAATGGTTTCTTGATACCATTCTAAATCTTCTATAATTTTTATAGAAGATTTATTATATTTAAGTTGTAAATCATTTGTACCTAAAGAAATAATAACTATATCTACTGGAGAGCTGGTTTTAAGTATTGCTTCAAATGTAGTTTTACCATTTTTATATAAATCTTCTACTTCATCTAAACCAGCTAATCTACCTGGTAACCCCTCTTGTATAATTTGATAATCACTACCTAGTTTATTGCCTAATATATTGACCCACTGGTATTTATCTTCGATTCTAATACCAGTTATAAAATTATCTCCCCAAGTATTAGAATCACCATATACTAATATTTTTTTCATAATACCTCCTTATTCATTTCCAGATAATAATTTTTCATTTATTTTTTGTGGAAAATTATAATGACTAAATCTTAAACATTTAATTTTTTTATCCTTTATAGAAGTATTAATATTTTCTACTTCATCATATATATTATTTTCACCATCTATAGTTACCATTAAATTATTTATTCCAGCAAGTGGTTCAACCACTATTTCTTTACTAGTTGGAACTATTAATGAATTAGGTAGTGTTCTATAAGAACTAGAATTAATAGGTCCTATTGGAGTAATTTGTAATGTAGAAAAATCACTATATACAATACTTCCTCCATAACTTAAATTATGGGCTGTTGAGCCCAATGATGTAGCAATCATTACTCCATCTCCAGCAAATCTTTCAAATAAATCACCATCTATATATATACCAAATTTAGATAATTTCAGATTTTTATCTCTTATTAATATTTCGTTTAATGAGCAAAATCTAGACAATCCTTCTTTATGTTTTATAGTAGTTTCTTGTATACCTATATTTTCTATCTTAAAACTTTCTTCACTTAGTTCTTCTAAAAACTTATCTAGTTCATCAATCTTAACTTCTTGTAAAAATCCTAATGTACCAGAATTTATTCCTACATAAAAAGGTGTTGTACTAAAGTTACATGATTTAATCATTCTAAGAAATGATCCATCCCCACCAATAGCTATACCTAAATCAAACTTTGTATCTGAAATGGTATAACCATTTTTAATAAATCTATCTTCTACATCTTTAGCTACTTTATATGATTTAACATTGTTATTTACAAATAACTTAATATTTCTTATCATAATATCACCTCTATCTTGTTATTAACATTATATTAATAACAAATGTTTTTGTCAAGTAAAAAAAGAACTAATATAGTTCTTTTTTATCTATTCATTTCTTGTTTTTCAATTACTTCTTTATTATTTTGATTTTTTTTCTCATTATTACAAGCTGTTAAAGTTATTATTCCAATACAGCATATTAAAGCAAATAGAACACCAAATATTCTTTTTTTCATTAACATACCTCCATTATGATTATAACATATAAAAAAGTATAGTATTTATTTTTTTACTATACTTCTATTAATTTTATATTTTATTTACATAAACTATATTGTCTTTTTGCTGTTTCTATAAAATCAAAAAAAAGAACCGAATGGTTCTTTAATATACATCATGGTGGAGGCGATGGGAATTGCACCCATGTCCGAATATGCCAACTCTTAAATGTCTACAAGTTTAGTTAGATAGTTAAATGTCCTTAAAAAGTTGGTACCTAACAACCCTTTTTAAGTAAGATTATAAAATTCATAACTACTTATAATCATCATAGTTATATATCCCACTAAATCGAGCCTCTTATATTTCTCGTGGGAGAAGAAGTATAAGAAGCGCTTTCTAAAATTCTATTAAGCGAAAGCTAAATTAAATCTGTTTCCAGTTATTTTTTGTTTGTTCGTAACGTGTCCCTCCGACTTGCAATCTAAGCACCAACATAATCGTCGAAACTAGACGCCCCCATGTACTAGAATTATAGCACATTTATACTCTAAAATCAATTCTAACTAACTTCATAATTACATCATTATAGGAAAAACTTTTTATCTCATTTCTATCTGTTAATACAGTAAATATATTATCATATAAAGCATGTAGTTTTACTTTATATGTCTCATATTTATTACGTCCTAGATTATATTTTATGGTGGCATTATTTCCTATTTTACTCTTTAAATATTTTTTTACTTGATATATATTCATCTAGGATATCCTTTATACATTGTTCCTTTAGTAATAATGCCACCTATACCATTAGAACCATACTTAGTTTTATCAATAATATCTTTTAAATTTATATCATTATTTATATCTGATAAACTCATAGTAGCTGCTACAATAGCTGGATCTAATGCATGAATATTAATTCTTTTAGGTGAAGATGCAAAATTAGAACCAGCCTTAATAAGTTCTTCATAATTAGATTGACAAGCACCCGCTATAATAATAAGTTTTTCATGACTAGATTCATACCTTCTAGCTTCTTTAACAGCATCTATAAAGTTACTGCTATTTTTATATGCATTAATATCATTAAAACTACCCTTTTTCTTATAATAAGCATCATGACCAGTTATTACTAATATATTAGGTTTATACTCAGTTAATAAACTAAATATATCATTTGGTATTTCATACTCTAACCTGGTAAATCCAATAGCTGGTATACCTAGTTTATCATAATAATCTAAACATCTATTTAGATATTCTTTATCTCCATCAATATGTAGGATTTTACCAGGTATATAGAAATAGTCATTATTCCTATCAACCTTAATATTCATTAATCTTTCTTCAAATTCTTTTTCATCTTCAATATCAATATTATTATCATACCTAATTAAATCCTCAATATAGCTATCAGCATACAATCTTACATTAATACCTTTTAAGTAATAAATATCATCATCTATATCTATTATTTTAAATACTATATCATTATTATATGATTCTCTTGTTACTAGGTCTCCTATTTTCATTAAATCACCTATTTAATCTTATGTATATATTATAAAAATATTACTTTTTATTTATTATTACATATATTACTATAGGTGATTTTATGTGGTGGAAGAAAAGAGGAAAATGGTACATATTATCAATAATATGTTCAATACTTATAATATATCAATTACTTATAACATTTATCTTTATAACTAGATTTAATATATTCTTAATTATATTATTTTTTATACTTCACTTTTTATGCCTTTTTCGATTGTTCTTTTAGATATTAATTCATTAGCTAACTTTATGTAATTTAATTTATTATATATATCTTTTACATTATCTATTTCTATACTTGTTACATTAGGAATATCTGGTATAGAAATTAAACTATAAAATAATTCTATTTCCTCTTCTTTTAATGGATAATTATCTAAATATATATTTAGTAATTCATTCCAATCATACTTATCATAACTATTTAAATATAAATGATATAAATCTATTACTGGTATACCTATTTTTGAATTATCCCAACTTATAAACATATCATTTATATAATGTTCTACACTAAGATTATTATGTATAACTGATACTCTAAGTCTATCTTTTGACTTTAAATGGTTATACCATTTATTTATATTATCTATAGAATAATTAATATTAGTATATACTTTACTAATATTACGAGCTAAATAATAATCTGATGGTGACATATATGTAGTATTTTCTATTCTTGTAATTAATTCATTATATATATTTAAAGAATTATCAATTTTATTTTTTATATCTTCATATAAATTTTCAAAATTATATTCATTTATTTTTTTATAATATGTAGTTTTTTTATGTAGTAATGATAAATTATATATCATATCTATCATTTTTTGTTCTATAGGAACATCTATCTCTTCAATATACTCTCTTATCTCATAACCATCATCAATTATTATATTAGGATAATTATTAAAATTTCTATATGATAAATATTCATAAATATTAGTTTTACTTTTCTTTATTACATATTTTTTATCTTTATCATATACAATGGTACATTTACCATTTTTTTCATATCTTAGTGAATTAATATTATGTTTTTTTAATAATTCATTAATTTTTTTCATATGGAATTATTATTTTATCACCTACTCTTAAATCATTAATTACATTATATTTTTTTATATTATCTAAAGTAGTATTATATTTATCAATTATACTTTCTATAGTATCATTTTCTCTTACTATACATATTTTATAAGTAATATAATCATTATTATTTACATTTATATTATTATTCATAATTATTTTTTCCTCTTTTTCATCTTTTATATTTTCATCAAAATTATTTATTATTTCTTCATCAGTTATATCAATACACCTTTCTCTTTCTTCTAATCCATCAACTACTATATCAATATTAATAACAAGTACATTACTATCTTTTATTTCATAATAAAAATCATCTACATCTATTTTTATATTACTTATATCATATTCATCTTCTATATAATTTAAATATGGTATTTCTATATCAAAATCATCTTTTTCATTTTCTTTTACTAAATATTCTCCACTAATATTAAAAACACCTTTAATAGAATATTCCTCTATATTTATTTTTTTATCTAACGCAATAGATAAAATATCATATATATTATTTTTAAATAATATATCTTTCTTTAATGAATATATTTTTCTCATATTACCTCCACTTAAGTATATGAATTAATTATTTATATATAACAAAAAAAGAAAGAATTTATTCTTTCTTTAGTTTATCTAAACATAAACTTAATTGTTTTTGTTTTAATTTTTTTGTTTTATCATCTAAAGTTTCAATATATTTTTTTACAACTTCTAAATCTAATTTTATTCTCATTCTAAATGTTTGATCAGATAATAATTCTGGATATATATCAATTAGTGATAATACACAATTTAAAAAGAATGGATTATAGGTATAAAAATTTTCTAAATATTCATTATAATCTAATTCATCAACCAATACTGAATTATAAAGTAATATTCTAAAATCACTAATAACAAATTCTTTAGCAAATCTAAAATAATCATCTAAGTTAGTATTAATTTCTTTTATTGTTGCTGGTTTAATTTTTATATTTTTTTCTTTTAACATATCATAGATATAAAGTTTTCTACATTTTATAATATGATTTTTATCTTTATTTCTACCATTTAATTGTTTTATTAGTTCATTACAAATATCAAATATTCTATTTTTTTCTTCTACTGATTCATATTTTTTTTCTCTATAATAATCTAAAATACGATAACAATTTGATTCAATTGTTTCATCCATAAAAGACATAGCATCATTAATAGGTGCTATTAAAGCTGATAAACTTACCTCATCAAAATCTATAATTGAATTTAAAACATTAAACACATTATCATAGTCATCTGAAAATATAAGAGCATATAATCCATTACCTATTATACATTTTAATACTTCATCACTCATAATTTTCTCCCTATTTATTATTTATTAAATAATCATATATTTGTTTATAATCATCAACATAAATAAATTCTATATTCTTTTTTATATTACTTGGTATTTCCTCTATTTCATCCATATTAGATGATGGAATAAATATTCTTTTTATATTATTTCTAATAGCACCTATACATTTTTCTTTTATACCACCAACTGGTAACACTTTACCTCTTAATGTAACTTCTCCAGTCATAGCTATATCTTCTGGAAAAGTTATTTTTTTAAATGCACTTATAATAGATGTTACCAGTGTTACACCAGCACTTGGTCCATCTTTAGTAATTGATGTCATTGGAATATTTATATGTATATCATTTTTAACTAATTCATCATATTTTATATCAAAATAATCTGAAGTAGCTTTAATATAACTAAGTGCTATAGTAGCGCTTTCTTGCATTACCTTACCTAATGAACCAGTTAGTATTAAATTACCAGTACCTTTAAAGTAATTAACTTCAATAGGCATTACTTCTCCACCATGTGGTGTATAAGATAAAGCACTAACTACCCCAACTTGATTATAATTACTAATCATATTTTTAAATTTTGTTTTACCTAAACATTTTTCTATATCAGTATTTTTTAGTTTAATACATTCTTTAAATTTATTTGTTAAAACCATATCAGTAATATTTTTTCTAATAATTGTTGTAAGAACTCTTTCTAATTCCCTTACTCCAGCTTCTTTAGTATAATTTCTAATTATATTAAGAATCATATTATTATCAAGTACTACATCACTAATATTATGTTCTCTACATAATTTTGGTATTATATATTTTTTTGCTATATCAAGTTTCTCATACTCTGTATATTCTGTTAGCTCAATTATATCTAATCTGTCTTTAAGAGCTGTTGGAATACTATCTATATCATTAGCAGTTAATATAAACATAACATCTGATATATCATAATCTAAATCTATATAATTATCTCTAAATATATTATTTTGTGATTTATCTAATACTTCTAATAAAGCACTTGCTGGATCACCATGAATACTTTTACTAATCTTATCTATTTCATCTATTAGAATTACAGGATTACTACTTCCTGCGCTCTTTAAACTACTTATTATTTTTCCAGGGTATGCTCCAATATATGTACGTCTATGTCCTCTTATTTCAGATTCATCATTCATACCAGCTACTGATATTTTAGCAAATTTTCTATTTAAACTATCTGCTATACTTTTAGCTAACGTAGTTTTTCCTACACCTGATGGTCCAACTAAACATATAATAGGACTATTAATATTTTCACTTACTTTTCTAACAGCTAAATATTCTATTATTTTACTTTTTACATCTTTAAGTCCATAATGAGATTCATCTAATCTCTTTTTTATTTGTTTTAAATCTTTATTATCTTCTGTTTTTATATTCCATGGTAAACATAATAACCATTCTATATAATCTCTAACCATTCCAACTTCAGAAGATGAAGTTGAAAGTGATTCAAATCTATTTAGTTCATATTCAATTTTTTCTTTTACTAATTCTGGAGCATCTATCTTAGCTAATCTTTTTCTAAGTTCAAATATTTCAGAATCTTTTAAATTAACATCTCCAAGTTCAGCCTTAATTATTTGTAATTTTTCCTTTAATATATATTCTTTTTGATTTTTATCCATTTCTTCTTTTACTAAAGTATCAATTCTATCTTCTATTTGATATGACTCTTCATCACGATAAATATCTTCAAGAATCATTTTAGTTCTAAGAAGTGGATCAGAACATCCTATATATTCAAGTTTTCTATCTATAGAAATTTGAAGATGATTAACTATTATATCAGTAGTACAAGACAAACTTTTAGAATCTTCTACTTGAGATATAACACTATTACTTATATATGGAACTATCTTAATATAGTTTTCAATTTCTTTTTTTAGTTTTCTACTAACAACATGATTAACTTCTTCTTCTACTTCATCATCTAAAAGAAAAGTTAAATCAGCTTTAATTATTTGTTCTTCATTAATAAATTCATTTATATATGCACGTGATAACCCTTCAAGTACAACCCTAGTCTTTCCATTAGGTAATTCTATTTTACTTTTTATATTAGCAACTACACCAACTTTAGAAAGATCTTCAAAAACAGGTTTTTCTTCTAAATAATCTAATTGTGTAACAACTAAAACATTATCATTATATTCTCTTGAAGATAAACCTAATATATTTTTACTTGTTTCATTATCAAATTCTAATCTTAATTCATTACATGGTAGAAGGACAATCTTCTTAAGTAAAATTATAGGTAATACTGTATTTTCCATATTAAACCTCCCACACATGTTTTTTATTATAGTATAAAAAAATACCTTTGTAAACAAAAAAAACTTTGTATAAAACAATAAATTTTAATAAAAAAAATACATGGTATAAATAATTTTTATATGTTAAAAGGGGGTTATTTATACCCCCTTTTTATTATTATATTTACATATATCTTTTAAACCACAATTACTACATAATGGATTCTTAGCTTTACAATAATATCTACCAAATAAAACCAATTGATGATGTAATTTACCTAATGTATCTTTTGAAAACTTTTTATTAAGTTTTTTCTCTATAGTAAGTACATCATCACCTTTTTTAGCTAAACCTAATCTTACACTCACTCTTGATACATGAGTATCTACAGCTATTAAAGGTTCATTATATAGATTTGCAAGTACTACATTTGTAGTCTTTCTACCTACCCCTGGTAATGATTCCAAATAATCTCTATTATTTGGAACATAACCAGGTAATTTATTAGCAATCATAATTATGTTCTTAGCTTTAACATTAAATGTACCTAATGGTCTTATTATATCTATAATATCATTTATATCAGCACAAGCTAAACTCTCTAATGTAGGATACTTTTTAAATAAAATATCTGTAACCATATTAACTCTTTTATCAGTTGTTTGTGCACTTAACATTACAGCAATTAATAACTCATAATCTTTAGTATAATTTAATTCACATCGAGGATTTTCAAATAAGGAATCTAAATAGCTAGTTATCTTCTTTATCATTTAACCAATCATACTCAAATAATTCAAGATTTTCATTTCTAGTTTTTTTAAATTCTCTTTTATTTTTTTCCACATCCTCAGAATTTTTTATGCCCTTCTTTTTCCATTCAAATAGTATTTTTTCTATATATCTTAAGTTAGAAGTACTACCATTATATACGGCTTCTTTTAATGCACATAATATTAATTCTTCTGAATAGTTACTACTTAACCAATTGTTAATAATATCATATTCCATAGGAGATAATCCCCTACCAATTTCTTTCTCAAATTTTTCATATAAGCCTTCATTTTTTACTTCAGTTGATTTACCTGAATTAATAATAGAAAAAGCTAATTTTTCATATAATAAATCTAAATTAATAATTTCATTATTAATTTTATTTATCTTAACCATATCAATACTTATAATCCCTTTTTCACAAAGATTATTTACAAATATTAATACATCATTCATTTTAATATTTAAATCATCACTAATTTGCTTTGGATTATAAGTCATATTATCCATATTAATTAAATAAATTAAAATCACTAATTCAATCTCTGTAATATGTAGTGATTTATAGTTACACAATAATACTTTAGGTAAATGAAAGTCTCTATTTTTTAATAATTCAACTATATGTTCCATAAATCACCTCCGACAAATTATTTATTATATTTTTTCTTCAAATAATTGATAATTATATTATAGTCATTATCTAATCTTTCTTCAAGTATATTTTTCTCTAAATCGATATAAATTTTTTCTATATCTTTCTTATTTTCTATAATATTTAATATATCACTAGTATTTATATCAATATCTCCTCTAGACTTTATAATAAGTGATTCATATATATCTTTTATATCTATATTATCTAGTTGCGCTACTAAAGAAGATATATATAGTCCATACTTATATATGTTATACATGGTTAATCCTAAACCATGTAATTCAGTAATATCTTTAATTAACTTTTTATCTTTTTTACTTACAATATACCTATTTAAATAATCAATATTCATCCATACTAATATATCATTATCATAATACTTTATATTTTCTAAATTAATATCTAAGTATTTATCTAAATTATATTCTTTTAATATATCCAATCTTTTATAACTAATTAAATAATCTATTTCTTTTTTCTTAATCTCGTACGATATATTTTTAAGTAAATAACCATATTCTATTATTTTATCTTTTAACTTGGTTTCTATATTGAAACCAAGTTTTATACTAAAGCGTATAGCTCTTAGTATTCTAAGAGGATCTTCAATTAATTTAGTATCAATATCTCCTATACATTTTATTAATCTATTATTTAAATCTTCTATACCATTTAATATATCTATTATTTCATTATTACTATCCATACATATACTATTAATAGTAAAATCTCTTCTTAATAAATCTGTTTTTAAATCTAGTACATTTATATATTCAGGATGTCTATTTTTATAATTAAATTCTTTTCTATATGGTGTTATTTGTATATTTATATCTTCTATTTCTATAGTTAAAGTATCAAAATATATTTTATATTCATAATTATTAAGTATACTACTTAATATTTTTATAGGACAATTAGTACATATATCATAATCATTAGATTTAATATTTATTAAATAGTCTCTTACAAATCCTCCAATTATATAAGCTTCATATGAATTATTATTTATTATATTTAATATATTAATTACTTCTTTATTCATAATTTATAAAAAAAAATATGTGATACATATTTTTTTTATTGTGCTTCCTCTATAATTTTTGCAATATTTTCTTTTAAATCATCATTGAACTTTACTATTAATATTTTTAGTAAATCTTCATCTTTTACAGGTTTTAATAATTCATTTTCAAATTTACATAATTTATAGTCTTTATAAGATTCTGTATCTATAATATATACATAATTAATGCCTTCATAAAATATTGATGATACAACAGCATATTCTTTATTATTTGATAATTGTATCAATTCTCCTTGATTTAACATTTTATTCTCCTCCCATTACCTATGTATTCCTTTTTCTTCTTCTGTAATAGCTTCATATGCATTTTTTAATCTATGCTTTTTAAATCCTTTAAAGGATTCATATATAGATGCAAAATATAAAAGTGGTACTCCTATAGAATCCTTTATTGTAGCTAATGAAGGATTAGAAAGTAGTGCTGAAAAGGAATTAGCACAAGATTCTATTGATTTTATAGGACTTGTAGCAAATACAATTGTCATTACAGCTAATGATACTATACCTACTCCTGAAATTATTGCTGTTAAAGAACGTTTCTTTTCTTCACTTGATGTAGGCATAAATCTATTAATTATTTTATATTCAAATGTATCAGAATCTTCAGGTTCTATCTTTTCAATTTTAGGTTCTAATTTATCTATTTTATTTACCTTTCTTGAAATATAATCCCCATAGTATTCCAATATCTCATCAGCATATGCATAAGATGATGCATCTAATTTAATTTTTTCATAAAATTTAAATAAACTATAATAATTATTCTCTGTATAAAATTTTCTTTTTCTGAAAAATTCATCTAATTCATTTATTTCTACTCCATTAAATGTACCAACTTCACCTTTAAGTTGTTTTTTTAATTTAAGTATATCTAAAACATCATTAAAACTATTTGTGTGCATTAATAAACTCTTAATGCTTTTTGTTTTTACACAAATATAGTCATTAATTAAACCATCAATATCTTTATCAAATTCTTTGTCATAGCATTCCTTAGCTATTTTTTTAATTAAATTTTTTACATCATTTACATTTAAAGAATAATATTTATCATTTTCTTCATCATGATATTCAAAGTTAAGTGCATATATTAACAAAGCATCCAACTTAAATTTTTTATTTTTACTAGAAGGTGCACTAAAAAATCTCATAAATGCTTCATTAACTAAATCTAAATCTTCTGGTGCTTGAACTGTATTATGACCAATATTTCTTCCAACAAAAGTAAAATTAGAAAATGGTAATTTTAAATGTTCTTCATCATATACATCAAATTTATATATTTTTTTAACATATTCAATTATTTCTTTACCATATAAATATGATTCTGGTTTTCTTGAAATTATTTTTAATTCATTTTTTAGTATTTCACCATATAATGTAAATGCTTTTTTATCTTTTAGTAATAAAAGAATATCAGTTAATTCTATTTTATTATCTAATCTTGGAGATACAATTAATAACCATCTTAAATATAATGATAAATTATTTATAGTAAATTTATCTAATAAATATTCATTTAAATCTTCTTTATTATCTACTACACTCAAAAATTCTTCATACATATCACGAATTTTAAAATAATATTCACCAAAGAATAAACTAAATTTACTATTTATATATTTAACAAAATCATTTAATTCTTCTTTTTTTATAGAAATAATTATTTCCTCTTTATTTGTTTGTGCTAAATCTATATTTTTCAATATATACATAATTTTATTATAAGTATCTATAGAAAATTTATTTTTTAGCATTTGTTCTTCATCTGAGCTAATAATTTCTTCATCTTCATTTTTTGGTGTTTCCTCTTCATTTTTTGGTGTAGATTCATTTTTTTCAACAGAATATTTTTTCAAATCTACTAATTCTGATGGATCTAAACTTGTTAGTTCTGTTTTTATTTTATTTAAATCATATTTTTGAGTGAATTTGTCAATCAATTCATTGCCGAGATAATAACTTTCTAAATTATTACTTATTATAACTAGTAATTTAATTAAATTTTGAGAGCATTTTTCTTCATTCTTAGAATACATATTCATTTCTTCAAATATTGAAATAATATCATCTACTAATAAAGCTTTTTTTCTAGCATCAATTTTTAAAGCTTTTAAAGCTTTTAAAGACCATTTTATAGAATCAGCAGTAGGACTTTTTAATAAATATTTTTTTACTTGTTCACTTGTTATATCAGGATTATTAGCATATAAAACTTGTAAATTTAAATAATACTTATAAAACTTTTTTACAAAATTAGCTTCTTTTGTATAAGGAACATTATCACCAAATATTTTTTCTGCCAACAATAAAAACTCATCTATATCATCTAATTGATTGCTTGATGTAGATATTTTGGTAACATTAGAAATAATAAATTCAATTAAAGAATCAGCATTATAACTTTTGCCTATCATTGATTCTAAAACTTTTACTTTGCTTAAAGGCATAAGTAACATATTATTACGTATTAAATTATTCTTATCTAAAACACTTAAATTAGATGCCTTTATTTGTTTTAAAACATTTAAAACACTAATAGAATTAGTCATATGTTTCTCTAATAATTCTTCAGATAATATATTTTCTTTTACCGAAATAATTCTTACAACTGTATTTAAATCAATTTTTCCTTCATTAATTGATTCTTTACTATATATTTGTCTAAATAGTTTTTCTGAATCTTCTTTTAGTACTCTTTTTCCAGCAACTACTTCACTATTACTAGACCAAAACCAAAATTGTGCAGCAAATTTTATATCTATTAATTTATCTGGCATAATATCACTCCTATGCTTACTATATATCAAATAAATTATATCATAAAATAAATCATATTAAAAGAAGTTAAATATTTATTATTTAACTTCTTTATTACAAAAGATTTCATCATCTTCAAAATATGTTCTAACTAAATAACCACCTATATTAGTAGTAAGAATAATTTTAAAATAATCAGTTAAACTATCTATCTTATTAACAGCATTCTTTAAATCTGGATTATAAGCACTATATTTTTTAAATGTTTTTCCACAATTTACTATTACTTTCGATGGGTATTCATTTTTTATTATTGTTAGATATAAACTGGCTATTATGCCAGTTGAAAAGAATAAAGCACCTACTAACTTCTTTTTCTTAGTCTCTGTAACAGGTCTATACATCTTTAAAATTGTATAATCTATATCACTTACATAATTAGTATTTTTATTTAATTTTGATTGTATATGCTCTAATATTTTCTTACTATTATAATAATCTTTAGGACATGTTTTTAATGAATTTAAAAATTTATTCTCTAATACTTTCTTATTTTTTAACGAATAATATTTATGTTTATCAAACCAATTATCTAATATATCTAAATCAATATCACATACATCAAATTTATATATTATAGGTAATTGTAATAATTTTAATAAATCAAATAAATTAGAAGTATATTCTAAAAGATTAGTAAGTACTATTGGTCTATCTAAATTATCTAATCTTACAAATAAATTTAAACTATTTTCATCATAATCTATTTTAAATTTTCTTTTAATAAATAAGGCATACTTAACTAATTTATGATAATCTATTTTTTTATCTAATATTTTAGATAATTTAAAAATATATTCCACACTATTATCAAATGAATCAATAATTTTTAATTGTTCTTCAATAGCAACCCCGTATTCCGATAATGAAAATAAATCATATTTGCTTTCTAAAAATAAAAAAATTTCATTTGAATAATAATACTTATCTTTTTTTATTTCACTAATAAAATTATTAAATTCTTTCTTATGTTTATTTGAATAAAACTTATTATCCATTATCCAATTATCAATTACTTCACATTCAACATCATTTGATGTTATTTCAAAACTTTTAATCAATTCTAATAAATAAAGTAAATCATCTAAATTTTCACAATAATTATTTAAAACAAACTTAAACCCTTTTTTACAAAGAATAATATATAAATCAAATTCATTTTCATTATTACTATATAAATCATCATTTAACTCTTTTGCATATTCTTTTAAGTCATTTAAAGAAACTCTTTTCTTTATTATTTTCGAACATGAATATAATAAACTATAAAAATCTTTTTTACTTATTTCACCATTCACTACTAATTTATTATATTCATTTTTTAATTTATCAATATCACTCAACTCTTTTTTTCTAGGTAATGATGAACATGCTTTTAAAACTAAATCATATCTAAAAAGAGTATTATTATAATTTTCTCCAATAATATCTTTATATAATTCATAAAATTTTCTTGAAGCTTCTTTATTTAAATATCTTATGCCGTCTGGAGTTATAATTGTTTCATCTTCACTAAATAAAGCATTCATTTATACACATCCATTTCAATAAGAAACTTTATAAATTCTATAAAATATTATAACAAAAGAGTAGACTTATAGTCTACCCTTATATATATTTTTAAATAATTCAATATCTATTCGCCGAATCTTCTAAATTTTCTTTGTTTTGGTTCTTCAGTAATTTCATCATCATCAGTATATTCAGTATCATCATCAGTATGTTCAGTATCATCAAGTTCATCTTCTAAATCATAATAATCATTTGTATTTTTACCTATTAATCCTAATAATTTTGTTTTAGCAGTACGATATACTAAAGATATTGCGAATGC
>Ga0247608_10004078_pt1 | contig 16606 bp, 15 predicted proteins | sample 176DNAGHGlowgp2_FD_193490 | JGI IMG/M metagenome (GOLD analysis project Ga0247608, IMG submission 193490) | Sheep rumen microbial communities from Palmerston North, Manawatu-Wanganui, New Zealand - 1766 DNA GHGlow gp2 | ecosystem: Host-associated > Mammals > Digestive system > Stomach > Rumen ... | reverse complement strand
CGAACTGTTTGGAGCACTGCAGACCATCTCGTCAGATGAAAACCTGATGAGGAAAGCCGTTCGCTCGCTGAAGCGTATCGCTGCCCAACGTAAGGCCGACCCCACGGAGATGACCCGTGAGGAGTTTTTCCGTAAGCTGGACAATGCTGAGAAGGAAATAGCCGAGGGTAAAGGCATTACTTTTACTAATCGCGATGACATGAACGCGTGGCTTAATTCGCTCTGACTATGTACACCATTACCTATGCTCCTGAAGCAAAAGAAGGACTTGCCCAACTGAAACGCAACGAACCGGCTGCGTTCAAAAAAGCTGTAAAGTTATTGAACGAAATAGCCGAGCATCCTAAAACAGGCACTGGTCATCCTGAACCCCTGAAAGGACAGCCGTTGAATCGATGGAGCCGTCAGATAACAAAGAAACACCGACTGGTGTATCGTATTTTTGAAACAGAAATTCATGTTGACGTGCTCTCTGCTTGGGGTCATTATAATGATAAATAATAATTGAGTGGTAATCATAATTCTCAATTCTCAATTATCAATTATCAATTCTCAATTCCTCCCCATGCATGTTGGGGGAAAATCAATAAATATGCTTGAACAGGTAGTCGAAATGCCTGAAGGACTGTTCCGTGAGCACTGCCTCGGGGTCTTCTATCCAGTAGAGCGGACAGTCACGATACATGGAGGCAACAAGAGTGAAGGTGCTGGGAGCTCCTATTAAGTAGTCGCAACAGGAGAGCAGATAGAGGTCTTCACCAGGATTTCCATCAGGGAAAATCACTTGTTGTCCTGCCAAACTATCTACAAAGAACTGTTTGTTCAGATGAGGGTCGTTGCCACAAATGAAGACCTGAACCTGACGGTCAGCATGCAGAGCTACAAATTGTCGGATGATGTGCAGATACTGTTCGTCAGAATAGTAGAACCGTCCTCCCTGCCATGTGCGGTAGTCGCCCCTGCGGATGTGAAGTCCTAACTTGACACTGTCGTGGGGGAGTTGTGACAAACGCTGGTCAACGGGCTGGGTGATGCTCTGTTTGAAGGCAAAGAGACGGATGATTTCCTCCTTATATTTCAGAAACAGGTCGTACCAACGTGCTTCCCAGCCTTCAACCAACAGGAAGCGCCGCTGCAGCATCTGCTGCTCCTGACTACTGGTATCGGCATCTTTCTCATGAAACGAGACGGTGGGTATGAGCCGCCACTTGGCAGCATACTTGGCAAAGACGTAGTTGAGGAAATGATGATGGGGCGTGTCGCAGATGTGGAAATACTGGTACTTATAGGCAAACCGCATTGACATGGTAGTGCGACCATGCTCCCTTCCCCAGGCATAGACATGCCCATATTGCAGGATGTTATTGGCCATGCGGCCTTTGTCGTGTACGAATATCATTCCTCTACACCTTCTTTTGGTACCACCTTTCCATTGACAACCTGGAAGCGACGGTCGAACTCCTCACGTGTACGTTTCCAACGGTTATGGCTCCACAGCCACAGCTCCGGCTGTTTACGGATGCTTTCCTCCAACATACGATGATAAATATCGGTAAGCTCATACTCCTTCAGCTCTTCCGGCTTACGTGTCATCAGCTTGAATGTTCCCTCGTAGTAGCCACGCTTCACCTGTTGAATCTCCAAGAAGAAGGCAGCCTGACGGTTTTTGACAATAATGCGCTCAGACCCTGTCATCACGGGTGTGTCATGGTTCAGGAACCAGCACCAATGGTGGATATTGTTCCAGTGTGGCACTTGATCGCCTAAATAACCTATAATAGTAGGTTGGTGTTTCTGTTTATACTCGATGGTCTTACGCAAGATGTCAACCAAAGCGATGCTCTCCGAGCCCCAACGCCCACGCAGGTGCAGGAACAAGTCATCGAAATCCTTGTTCTCAAGTGCATGATACAACTGTCCGCAATGTGCCTTGTCTGTTACCCACAGAGGCAGTGAGGTGACCCATTCCCAGTTGAACACATGACCCAGATAGACGGCACACGACTGTCCGTCCTCTATACAGGCATTGACCTGTTCGGCACCTTTGAACACAAAGTGCCTCATGGTTTGCTCCTTGCTCATCGTCATGGTCTTCACCGTTTCCGAGAAATAGTCACACAACCGATGATAGAACTTCCGCTCGACAACACGAAGCTCCTCAGCGGTCATTTCCGGGAACGAAGACTCCAGGTTGCCTCGTACCACCTTGACTCGATAGCCCAGTATCTTATATATAATAATGTACAGGAGGTCACTCAGCAGGTAATGAACCCGGAAGGGTAGTAGTGACAACAGGTACCACACCCCGTAGAGCAGACGATAGGTTATTCGTACATTCCTTTTCGACATCGTTGATAATCAGTTTATTTGTATATTTTCTTCATCTGAGAATAGAAGTGCTCGTAGCTCAGATGGTCGTTATAGTCTATTCTGGCCTGACGCCCTAACCGTTGGCGCAAAGCCTTGTCACCAATCAGACGCCGCATGGCATCAGCCAGTTGCTGCACGTCACCAGGAGGCACCAAGAGTCCGTTCTGCTCGTGGTTGATGTACTCCCGCTGTCCACCATTGTTAGTTGCAATGATCGGATGACCCTGTGACAGATGCTCCTGAGCAGAAAGCGAGCAGCCTTCAGGCACGATAGACGGCAACACGCCTATGTCGCATGCTGCCACGTATGGCAAGACGGGGTTACGGAATCCAGCTAACACTATCTTGTCAGCTACGTTCTTCTCAGCAATAAGTGCTTTCAGGTGAGCAGTATATTCCTCACTGCCACGTCCTACCAACACCAAACGGAAAGGAGTGTCACGCACCAAGGCAGCAGCCTCAACAAGCGTGTCGAGTCCTTTCTCGGGGTCCAGCCTGCCGTGGTACATCACTACCACTTCGTCGTCAGCGATATGAAATTCCTTACGCACATCGACAGCCTCAAGATGTTCCGGCACCACGACAGCATTGAAGATGACCAACAGCTTCTTGTGGTCAATGGTGGGATTGGAACTCAAGAACTCATCCAGCGCTACCTGAGAGTCAAATACGATATAGTCAAGCTGACGGTAAAGCCAGCGATAGAGCCAGGAGTTCTTTCCCTTGCGCGAGAGATTACGGCACATCACCACATGCAGGTCGTTACGTCCAGAGAGCCGACGGGCATAGGCAGCCGTAAAGGCTTCCTTGAAATTATGTACATGTACGGCATTGACATCACTATGTTTGAGTATCTTTGACAATGTCCATGCACTCTTGAAGTCGAGTGCTCCTCCCAGACGCATCTGGTGTATCGGGACATTCAACTCCCTGAAACGTGCTATCATCGACTCCAACGGAATACAACAAAGCTCAATGTCGATGCCATCAGCTATTTGTCGCCGGCTAAGGTCTAACACGGTTTGCTCACCCCCACCCCACTCCTTATTGGAGATCGTATGAAATATTCTCATATCCTACCTTTTAAATCGTCGAAACTTCTTTGTGCCTACAAAAATAGCAAATTATTGAAGATTCCACAAATAATAAGGCAACTATTTTGCCAATTCGCCTAATTTTACTACCTTTGGCTCGCAATTATCAAGTGGAGCACGACATGGCAAGTTACGATATAGAAACTTTACATCAACACATTCTGCAAATACTGCTAACGGTGGATAAGGTCTGCCGAGAGCACGACATCCGATACTACTGCTGGGCAGGCACCATGCTGGGAGCCATACGCCACAAGGGGTTTATTCCCTGGGATGATGATATGGACATCTGCATGCCCCGACCCGACTATGACCGTTTCCTGAAGCATGCCCACGAGTGGCTTCCCCAGCCTCTCGAAGCACTGAGCATAGAGACGAGCGCCACCTACCCTGGCAGCTTTGCGAAGATTGTGGATAGCAGTACCACACTGATAGAACGTGGGCACAGCGACTATGTGGCAGGCATCTATATCGACGTCTTCCCCATCGACGGCATGACGACCAATAGGCTTATGAGGCGGCTGGCAGTAGCACGCTATAAGGCATGCGACAAACTGCTTTACTTCCTGCACCGCGACCCTTATAAGCATGGACATGGTCCCAGTTCGTGGCCTGTGCTGCTGATTCAGAAACTCTTTACCCACGAGTGGGCACGCCGACAGCTGAGGGCTGCCAACTTAGCGTACGACTATGCGACGTCGGACTATGTTCTCGACTATGATGACGGCATCAACGGTGTCATGCCCAAGAGCATCTTAGGAACACCTCAGCCCTTCGACTTTGAGGGTCATCAGGTGATGGGTGTTGAGCATTATGACGAGTACCTGCGACAGAAATATGGTGACTATATGGTTGTGCCTCCCCACGACAACCAGCGTCAGCATAATTTCTACTATCTGGATTACAACCTGCCCTACCGACAGTATAAGGACGAACGGTCGTTCGTCAGTCACGATAGCGCTTCTCGATAATCTTTGAGACTAAGACAAACTGATAGACAGCAGCCATCATGGCACGTATCAGTCCGCGCGTGCCCATGCGGAAGCTGCCATCCATAAAATATTTCTTGAAGAACCGCCAGAGCGGACGCCAGAGCAAGGCGCCCACGCCATAGCCTTTTTGGCGTTTCTTCTCCACCTCGTTATCGGTATATTGGTTCATCTTCGCCATATACTCATGCATGGTCTCATCCATGAGATGCAGCAGCCGGGCTTTGTTGCCTGCCTTCAGCTTCTCCACGCGCCCCTCAATCTTGGGTACGGAATGGATGACGGGCGGCCACTCCGTGCCGTCGCGGGGGACGAAACGCAGCTGGTAGTCGTAGTGGAAGTCGCGTACGAACATGCTCATGAACATGTTCTGTCGGGGGATGAAGAAAGCGGCGGGGCAGTCGGGCTGTTGTATCTTCGCGTAGAGCACCTCGCGCAGTTCGGGCGACACGACCTCGTCGGCATCGACCACCAGCACCCTTTTGTAGGCTGCCGACTCGATGGCAAACTGTCGGGCCGGTTCGCAGCAGGTGTGGTTCGCCTTGGGAAAGGTCACTATCTTACAACCGTACTGCCGGGCTATCTCGACAGTATGGTCGGTGCTCTCCATGTCGCACACCACCACCTCGTCGAAGTCCTTTACAGACTCCAACACCTTAGCCAGATGTAACTCGGCATTGTAAGTATTGATGACAACAGATATCTTTTCTTTCCCCTCCATACAGACCGTCAGTAGAGTTCAGAAGGCAGCAGTGATGTAGCTCGCTCGAAATCCTCTGGCGTGTCAAGCTCATAGGAAAAGAAGTCGGTTGTATCAACAACCTTGAAAGAATGGCCTTGGGGTATCAGTCGTTCGAAGGCACGCTCGTAGAAGACGTCTATCAATCCTTCCTGCTCAATCATCTTGTCCAGTTCGCGATAGAGCGCCTCACTATAGTCAGCAGTCATCTTCTCTATGCCCACAGACTCTCCGATGGCATCCTGAATGCTGCATGTCTTACTGATTTCAAGAATCTTCATGTCAGCATCTACTATAACCTTGATCTCCTCCTCGCCTAACTCATGACGATTCAATGCCAAGGCTGCTTGCGGCTGTGATGCTACGGCAGCCACTGCCTTCGGGTCACAAAGGATGTCACTGTCCATCAGCAGGAACTCCTTGCCACGCACCACCTGACCAGCCATCCACAACGAGTAGATGTTGTTATTGTGCTCGTAGTCGTGGTTATGAAGGAAGTGGAACGTCTGCTGGGGATAATGAGTGGTAATGAAGTCGCGAATCATCTCGCCACGATAACCCGTCACTACCACAAACTCGTCGATGCCTGCCTGGAGCATCGCATCAATGGTACGCTGCAGGAGCGTACGCCGTCCGACCACTAACAGACACTTTGGCTTGGTGTCTGTTAGTGGGCGCAAGCGCTTTGCCATGCCGGCAGCGAGAATGACTCCTATCATTTCTTATTATAAACGTTTAGTATCGTGTCAACAACCGTCTGTGTCTGCTCCTTACGTCCAAGGGTGATGCGCAAGCAGGACTCCAGACCTTTGTCGGCCATGAACTTAATCTTGTAGTTCTCGTCTGCCAGCTCCTTCTGCAGTTCCTCCTTCATCTCAACAGGATACTTAATGAGAATGAAGTTTGCCACCGACTTATAAACCTTGAAACCTGGCAGGTCGCCCAGTGCTTTCTTGTATAGCTGACGTCCCCAGTCCATGTCGTTGGCTACCTGACGGTAATGCTCGTCGCTGTCGAGAGCTGCCAATGCCACAGCCTCAGAGAAACGGTTATATCCCAGGTACTTGTTGACATAGCTCAGGAACTGGTCGTGTCCCTTTCCGATAAATCCGAAACCACAGCGCAAACCTGGCAGTCCGTAGAACTTAGACAGCGTACGCGAGATGATCAGATTGGAATATTTGTTGACCAGCGGTGCAATGTAGTCGGTATCTGTAGAGATGAAGCTGGCATACGCCTCATCAATCAGCACCATAGTGTCTGAGGGGATATGCTCCATGATGCGTCCCACCTCTTCAGGTGTCAGCCCGTTACCCGTAGGGTTATTGGGCGATGCCAGCAGCAGCATGCGCGGATGTACACGGTTCGTATATTCTATTACCTCGTCAATATCGTAGGCGAAAGTGTCGTCCTGCTCATGAAGGGGATACATCTCGAACGAGCCACCGCACTCGCTGGCTACACGATTGTAGTACCACCACGAGAACTCAGGAATCAGTATTGTCTTGTTTTCACCCTGTGACAGGAAATAGTGGATAGCATTTTTCAGCATGTCCTCACCTCCATAGGTTAACAACACTTGCTCTTCCGGTACGTGATAGATTTCACTTAAACGGACAGATATGACACTTTTCTTACCCTGATCATAGATGCGGGTATAGAAACATAAATCTTTGGGGTCAAAATTCTTTATGGCCTCAACAACCTTTTGGCTTGGCTCAAAATTAAACTCGTTCCTATCAAGGAAATTCATTACTTGTTGCATGATATCTTAGATATTTTTCCTGCAAAGGTATGAAATAATTATGAATTATGGAGAATGAATTATGAATTTTTATTACCTTTGCACAAAATTAGTACAATAATGAACATTATCGGGTTAGATGCCAAACGTATTGTCCGTAACCGAACAGGGTTGGGCAGTTATGCTCGAACACTGGTCAACGATCTCGCCATAGCTGGTGCTGACACCCTCAACCTGCGGCTCTATGCTCCTGACGAGGGCTATGACGACTTACGGGCTCAAGTGACGGCACACCCTCATGTGCACTTCTGCTATCCTACGTTCTGCACTCCATTCTCGAAGATGCTCGCTCCCTTTCCCTCTCTTCAGAAGTCACACTGGCGCAGCAGTGCCATAGTGAAAGACCTACAGAAGGACGGCGTTCAACTCTACCATGGGCTGTCAGGTGAGCTGCCAACAGGTCTTCGACAGGCTGGCATCAAGAGTGTTGTCACCATCCATGACCTCATTTTCCTTCGTCATCCTGAGTATTATCAGTGGATAGACACCAAGCTGTATGCATGGAAGTTCCGTCAGACCATCCGAGAGGCTGACCATATCATTGCCATCAGCCAGTGCACCAAGCGTGACATCATGCAGTTAGGACAGGTACCAGAGGACAAGATAACCGTTATCTACCAGAGCTTTGCGCCAAGGTTTGAAGCGCAAAACCTCAAACCTCAGACCTCAGACCTCTATCCACAGAAGTACATCCTTTCTGTAGGAACCATCGAGGAGCGCAAGAACACGCTGCTGGCCGTCAAGGCACTGCCTTACCTTCCAGAAAATCTGTCGCTTTTGCTTGTCGGACGTGCTACCGAATATGCAAAAGAAGTACGTAAGTATGCCGACCATCACGGCTTAGGCCGTCGGGTATTGATGCGCCACGACGTAAGCAACGACGAGTTGCCTGCACTCTATGCCAATGCAGAAGCATTTGTCTATCCGTCACGCTACGAGGGTTTTGGCATTCCTATCATTGAAGCCATCAGCATGGGGCTGCCAGTGGTGGCTGCCACTGGGTCTTGTCTGGAAGAGGCAGGAGGTCCTCACTCGCTTTATGTTCATCCTGACGATGCTGAGGGGTTGGCTCATGCCATTAGGCAGGTGCTGTCAGGTGCTGCAGGCCGTGAGGAGCGCATCAGCCAAAGCCGTGACTACATCCGTCGGTTCGAGGGAAAGGATGTAGCTGGTCAGGTTATGAATATCTACCATCAACTGTTAGGAAAAAAATAAGTGCTGTAACCTTGAAAGTTACAGCACTTCTCGCTTGTCAGCTCGTACCCAGAGCCGGGGTCGAACCGGCACGGGTTGCCCCACTGGTGTTTGAGACCAGCGCGTCTACCGATTCCGCCATCTGGGCTAAAGCGCTGCAAAGGTACGAATAAGTGAGCAAAAAACAAAATAAAAGTGAAACTTTTTTGCTTTTTCGAACGAAAGTACCTTCGAGACGATAGTCTCAGAGGTACGAATAAGTGAGCAAAAAACAAAATAAAAGTGAAACTTTTTTGTTTTTTCTGCATATAATTTGCTCAATTCAGATAATATTCGTACCTTAGAGCGCTAAAACATTAAGTCTATTACAAATGGAGAAAAACTCAAAGCAATTCTGTATCATTCTGGCAGGAGGAAGAGGCCGCCGTCTGTGGCCCTATAGTCGCGATAAATACCCCAAACAGTTTATTGACTTCTTTGGTACCGGACGTACGCAGATACAAGCCACGTTCGACCGTTTCTCACGCCTGCTTCCAGCAGAGAATATTTATATATGTACCAACCATGAGTATGCACCCATTGTCCGTGAACAACTGCCGGAGATGAGGGAAGAGAACCTGATGATAGAACCTGTCAACCGCAATACGACAGCCAGCGTGATATGGGCAACACTGAACATACAGAAGCGCTGCCAGGACTCCTGCATCGTGGTAACACCCAGCGACCAGTTTGTGATGAACGACGAAGCGTTCTGTGAAAGCATGAGCAAGGGTCTGAAGATTGTGTCAGAACACGACATCGTACTGACAATAGGCGTGAAGCCCACACGTCCTGAGCCTGGCTACGGATACATACAGATAGGTGACGCACAGCCTGACGCAAACGTCTATAGCGTGAAGTCGTTTACGGAGAAGCCAGCGCGCGAGTTTGCCCAGATGTTTGTGGATAGTGGTGAGTTCCTGTGGAACACGGGCGTCATTGTTGCCTCGTCAGACTATTTGCGCCACTGCGTACGTCGCATCTATGCCCGTCAGTTCAGCATTGCGCTGCCTGAAGAACATAGCCATTCCATTGACTGGGTGATGGATTTCGTAAGCACCAACTATGCCTCGCTGCCCAATACGCCCATTGACGGAGGTGTGCTGGAGATAGCCGACAACGTCTATGTCATGAGTTGTAACTTCGGATGGGCCGACCTGGGAACGTGGCACAGCATCTATGAGTGCATGAGCAAGACGGAGGACGACAATGTCATTGTTGACTCAGAGGTGATTATAGAAGACAGCAGGAATAACGTCATCAAACTGCCAAAGGATCATCTGGCCGTCATCAATGGACTGGACGGCTACATCGTGGCAGAAAAAGATAATGTGCTACTGATATGTAAGCGAGGAGACTCCTCGGCGCTCATTCGAAAATATGTGAATGAGGTACAGATGAAATACGGCGATGCGTTCGTCTGATTAGACGAACGCATCACGTATGCGAGCAGCAATGTCCTGAAACTCTTCCTGCGAGAGCTGCAGTTTCTCGCGACGGAAGTCAACATCCTGTTCCGACTGCATCGGAATGAGATGAATGTGTGCGTGGGGCACCTCCAGACCCAGTACTACCTGAGCCACCTTCTTGCAAGGGAATGCCTTTCCCACTGCCAGCGCCACACGCTTGGCAAAGAGCTGGAAGGCTGCCAGTTCGTCGTCGTCCATGTCGAAGATGTAATCCACCTCACGTCGTGGAATCACCAGTGTGTGTCCCTTGACCAGTGGGTTAATGTCGAGAAAAGCATAGAACTGTTCGTCCTCTGCACACTTGTAGCTGGGTATTTCGCCAGCGGCAATCTTACTGAAAATATCCATATTGGTTTGAGTTTTGAGGGTTTAAGCCAGGGAGATGTTGTCGATGCGCAGCTTGATGACACCACGTGGAATGGTAATATCCACCTCGTCGCCTACCTTCTTGCCTAACAGTCCCTGTGCAATAGGCGTCTTAATGGAAATCTTACCCTCGCGCAGGTTTGCTTCGTTCTCGCTGACAATGGTGTAGCTCATCTTCGACTTCGTAGCCAGGTTGGTCATATCCACCTTGGTAAGAATCTGTACCGAGTCGGTGCTCAACCTTGACGTATCAACAATCTTTGCATCTTGAATGGCCAGCTTCAACTGATTGATCTTATCTTCCAAGCGAGCTTGCGCTTCCTTGGCAGCATCATACTCCGAGTTCTCACTTAGGTCGCCCTTGTCGCGTGCCTCTGCTATGGCAGCAGAGGCCTTGGGACGTTCCACGCCTTCCAGGCGCTGCAGTTCGGCTATCATCTTGTCGTAGCCTTCTTGTGACATGTATGCCATGATAATTACAATTTTAATATTTACTGTTTACTACTTTTTTGACCGTCAAAAAATAAAGAATCCCGACACCTGATGTCGGAATCCTCATTTTCTGGAATGTCTGTCTCGTATTTGGTGCAAAGGTAACACTTTTTTTCTTTCTGGCAAAATTTATAGTTTGAAAAAAGACTTTTTCGGTTGTTTTTTACCTTTTATCATCGAAAAATGATTGATTTATGTCAAGAAAGTGTTGCTTTTACACTATGTTTTTCGGATTATACTTGCATTTCTTTTGTAAAACATATATCTTTGCAACGTGTTTTTCATAGTATTAGATTTAAGGTTAACAAAGGTTGGGACTTGGCGAAGTCCCTTTTTTTGTCCCCGAACGTGGAGGAGATGAAAAAGATTAAACATTAAAAAGGTGACAGGTGACAGGGTGACGGCAAAAACAAGAAAAAACCTTCCTGCGTACGTACGCGCGCACGTACGCATAATACTTTTACTAATTCTATTGTCACCATGTCACCTTGTCACCCTATAGAGATGAAAGATTCTTGCTTTGCAAGCGACCGAAGGTCGAGCGAAACATTAAACATTAAAGATGACAGATGACGGATATGACAGTAAAAACAGAAAAACCCTTCCTGCGTACGTGCGCGCATATACGTACGCAGGAAGGTTTTTTATATATTATCCGTCATATCTGTCATCTGTCATAAAGAAGGGAAGGAGGAAGAAGGCTGTATGTGTATAAAAAACAGGTGCATGTATTTGGGGAAACAGGTGCACCCATTTAGGTAAACAGGTGCACCCGTTTAGGTAAACAGGTGCACCCGTTCTGGAGAATGTTTCATGGTGGTTTCCACAATACCAAAAAGCGGGCGACACTGTTGTTGTGCCGTCCGCTTCCTTATCATAATAATATGTGGTTACTTCTTACTTAGCAATGTACTTCTTGCCGTTCTGGATGTAGAGACCCTTAGCAGGAACCTCGTTCAGACGACGACCGTCGATGCTATAGATAGCACCATTGCCCACCTCACCGTTCTGGATAACAGGAGCAATACCGGCAGAAGCAATGTCGTACCAGATGATGTCCGTCTTATTGGTTACGCCACCACCTTTGTAAATCGACTGTACACCAATATAATCGTATTCGTTGGGGTCGAAATTCAGTTTCACACCTCTCAAATCTCCACTGCCGATGAAGTTACTACCAAGAAATTCAAAAGGAATCTCTGACATCTTCATTGATGAGATTTCTGAATACTGAGTTTTCATGAAAGTTACCACACTTTCGGTTGTTCCTTTCTTGGTGTAAATACTATAGTAAAGCTTGGATGGCTTCAAAGGATTATTCTCTACATCAACTGATGGAATCTCCATTATCAGCAAGCCATACTTGCCATCAGTTAACTTTTCGTATGCATTATATCTCAGCACTTCAGGATCAGCAGGAACAGCCTCAACGTCAGCTATGTTAGGATAGACAAACTTTGTTGAGCCGCTGGTGATGGTGACGCTTGAATTGGAATATTCTCCATACCAATATTTATTATCCGTCCAGAATGTCCAGTTCGTAGCAAAGGTAAGTTTCTTGTCTGTACCCGTACCTTTCAGGTCAATGATACTATTACCATTAACACCTGCTACATAGAAGTCACCGGTAGTTGTGCTGCCTTCAATACAAGGTGTATCATCGAAAGTAAACTTATTACCATCCTCTAACAGAGCAATAGCCGGGCATGCTTGATTTCCAAAGTTATAAATGACAGCATAATAATTTTCTTCATCAACCACAACAAAGACATCGGCAGGACCATTATTGTAGGCAGCAATGTCATTATTAGTAAATTCCATCTTACCATTTGGCGTTATAAACATTGTTTCAGCATAAAGACCACTCCAAATGGCACCTGCATATTGACCAGACTTAATTATTGCAGCCCATGCATATGTTCCATCGAACTGAAGGAGGCCTTCGCTGCTTATTGTACCCGTCAAAGGTGCATTTTCTTCAGATACATTCTGCAAGATAACATCACCATAATCTTCGTGAGTGAATAAAGTCTGGCCGTCGGCTATAGAGAATGTACCTGCAGAAAGGTCAACGGTAGCCTTAATAACTTCCGTAGCATTCAGAATAAGTCCTTTTAAGCCAATAGTTTTACTGTCAATTTTTGTAACGGTAACAGCCGGAGCATAAACGGGGAAGTCTTCGTTTTCTACTATACTCTTATCATCGTTGACATTATAGACAGAGCTGGCAGCCAAATATGTTCCTACAAGTTGGTCAACACTTGTGATGGCTTTCCTTGGAGCCGCATTAGCTTTCAGTAAATTGAGAGACTTGGAAGCGGTAGGCTTAAAGTTAACACCTTCTGCCATTTTAGTAGGAACTTTGTTAGGAACATCCTTAAACTCTACAGGCGTTCCAAAGCGTCCCGTCTGCGCCTGTGCACCAATGGCAATGAGTGCCATGAGCAATAATGAGTAAATTTTCTTCATAAGTTATACGTTTTAATTTTACAATTTGTTGTTAATACCTCTTTTTTAATGATAATCTGTCGGCAAAGGTACACTTTTTTTTGTTAACTAACTAATAATTAGGCAAAAAAATGACGACATGAGTAGTAAATGGCATAAAATACCTACTCTTTACCTATAAAATACTTATAGCCAAAGTGAAACAGCAGGAAGAAGAGTACTGCCGAGAGCCAACCAGCCAAAACGTCAATGGCATAGTGGGCATAGATATAGACCGTGCTCAGGCATAGCAATACGTAGAAGGGCATGAGCAGCCAGAAGAAGCGGCGGTTACGAGTCTGCCATGCAAGAAACATCAGGATGGTAGATATGCCTACGTGGCTGCTGGGGAAGGCTGCCGTGGGTCGTTCGCCTGCCCTGTGTGCATCGACCACCATCTGGTAGAACACGCCATCGGGGTCGCCTGGTGTTGCCAGTGGCTCACGCAGCTGGTAGAAATAATCGTGCAGGTTGGGGAAGATGCCTTGTGCTATCTGGTCGAGCCCCACCGCAGGGTAATAATACTGTGGTCCTGCTACAGGCAGGAAGATAAAGACGACGTAATAGGCGAAGAATGAGCCAAGTATGATAAACGATGCACGCATGAACTGTTCGTAGCGGAACAGGAAGAAGAACATGGTGACCACGAGTATGAGAGGGAAGTAAGACGTATAACCCAGATTCATCAGCTCGCTGACGATGACGCTGGGGAAGTGTTGCGAGAAGAGCAGTGACGGCTGGCATCCAAAGAGCAGCTGCTCCTTGGCAGCAAAGAAGTGGTCGAGGTTAGGCAGTATGCGGTTCAGCTCGTAGGTGTCAGGATACCACCATGAGAGCAGCATCATCTGCACGGCAATGCGTAACAGGCGCATCAGCCTACAAGGTATCATCCTGTAGATGAGCCACATGGCACCAGTAATGGCAATGACACGGAATCGCCACCAGAGCATGGACTCTGGGTTTTGCAGTTTGACATAGGTGAACAGCATGTATAGCGTGGTGAATACCAAGTAGGCTATCACCACCCACTCGACAGCAAACAAGCCTTTCTTTGGCTTCTTCTCTAATATGAATAAATCCCTAATTCTCAATTATCAATTCTCAATTATCAATTCTCAAATCCATCCCTTCTCCTTATACCACTTCACCGCAAGATGCACACCTTCCTTCAGCTTTACCTGTGGAGAGAAGCCCAGCTCACGTCGTGCCGGTTCAATGTCGCACCGCCAGTTGCGCTGGCGCAGAATGTTGAACTTATCGTTGTTCAGTGCCGTCATCTTATTGGTCATGCGCCCAATGAAGTCGCCACAGGCAGTAATGATGCGGAGCAGCCAGATGGGTGCTGTAACACGTATCCACCAGGGTCGTCCCAGTTCCTCGTGAACATAATCACTAAAGGTAGCCGACTGATACACCTCGCCATCGGAGAGCAGATACTTACGTCCTGTCTGTCCCTTCTCCAATGCCAGGAAGACTGCCTGTACCACGTCAGTGACATAGATGAAGGTGATGTCCTGTCGCTGGAATCCCACAGCGAAGTCCATGTGGTTCTTGATGCTCTTTATCTGCATGAAGTAATCCTTTTCGCGTGGGCCATAGACGCCCGTGGGACGCAGGATGACGTAAGGGAAGGTGCTACCTTCCGTAGTGTTAAGCGTTTCGAGGAAACGCTCTGCCTGAAGTTTGCTTCGTCCATAGGCGGTATTAGGCATGGGTGTGTCGTTCTCACTGATCTCCTTGTATGGCAACTGCTCGTGAATGGCTCCCATGATGCTCAGGCTACTGATGAAGACAAAGCGCTTCAGGGGCATATGGAGTGCCATGAGTGTGTTCACCAGATGGATGGTTCCGTCAGTATTTATGCGCTGGAAATCCTCTGCATGCAGACACTTCGTAGCTCCGGCAGCATGTACCACGTAGTCGAACTGGTGGTTGCCGAGCTGCTGCTCCAACTGCTGTTGCGAGTCGAGATTAAGTTCTATGAAGTGGATGCGCTCGTCCTGCAGGTAAGCCTTAGAGCTTGACTTGCGTACGGCAGCCCATACGTCGAAGCCTCTGCTGAGGGCCTCTTCTACGATGAATGAACCTATGAAACCACTGGCACCCGTGACTAATATTTTCATATCGGAAATAGTTTTGGCTGCAAAGGTACGAATAAAATTAAGGATTAAAGATGAAAAATGAAAAATTATTCGTATCTTTGCCCCAAACTAACCAATAAACATGAATGTACTATGGGAAAGAAGAAAGGTGGAAAGCGCCTCACTAAGAAACAACTGACGGAAATGTTACAGACATTGTTCCAGCAGAACCCGAACGAGACATTATCGTTCAAGCAGATATTCCGCACACTAAAACTTGACACCCATCCGGCAAAGATGCTCGCCATTGACACCATGGAGGAAATGGCATGGGACGACTATCTGTCGAAGGTGTCGGACACCTCCTACCGGCTGAACACCAAAGGCCAGGTGCAGGAGGGAACATTCATTCGCAAGGCAAACGGCAAGAACTCGTTTATGCCTGACGATGGTGGCAAACCCATCTTCGTCAGTGAGCGTAACTCCATGTTTGCACTCAACGGCGACCGTGTCAGAGTGACGCTCATGGCACGCCGTCAGAACCACATCAAAGAGGCCATGGTGACCGACATCCTCTCTCACAAGATGGACCAGGCTGTTGGTAAGCTGAAGGTGGAGAAGGACTATGCGTTCCTGATTACAGAAGGAAACATCTTCGTCCACGACATCATGGTGCCAAAGAAGAAGCTCAAAGGGGGCAAGACCGGCGACAAGGCTGTGGTGAAGATAACGCAATGGCCATCGAAGGACTCGAAGAACATTGTTGGTGAGGTCATTGACATACTGGGCAAGCAGGGTGAGAACAATGCCGAGATGCATGCCATTCTGGCGCAGTATGGCCTGCCATACAAATATCCGAAACAGGTGGAAGAGGCTGCAGAGAAGATTGACCCGGGCATCACAGAAGAGGAGATAGCCCGTCGTGAGGACTTCCGCGACGTATGGACCTGCACCATTGACCCTCGTGATGCGAAGGACTTTGACGACGCACTGTCGTTCAGGAAAATCTCAAGCAACAAATCACAAAGCTCAAACCTTTATGAAGTCGGTGTCCACATTGCCGACGTGTCGCACTACGTCAAGGAAGGATCCATCATCGACAAGGAAGCTATGAAGCGTGCCACCAGTGTATATCTGGTTGACCGCACCATTCCCATGCTGCCAGAGCGGCTGTGTAACTTCATCTGCTCGCTACGTCCTGACGAGGAGAAACTCTGCTATAGCGCTATCTTCACGCTCGACGATGAGGCCAACGTAAAAGACTGGCACTTGGCACATACTGTCATCAAAAGTAATAGGCGCTACGCATACGAAGAGGTGCAGGACATCCTGAAACCTACATCCCCAAAGAAGGGGAACGAGGAGGCAGAAGCTCCCTATCTTCGTACACTCGACCAGCTGGCAAAGAAGCTACGTGAGAAGCGCTTCAAGGGAGGTGCAGTGAAGTTCGACCGTGAGGAGCTACACTTCGATATCGACGAA
>Ga0247608_10004077_pt1 | contig 16607 bp, 10 predicted proteins | sample 176DNAGHGlowgp2_FD_193490 | JGI IMG/M metagenome (GOLD analysis project Ga0247608, IMG submission 193490) | Sheep rumen microbial communities from Palmerston North, Manawatu-Wanganui, New Zealand - 1766 DNA GHGlow gp2 | ecosystem: Host-associated > Mammals > Digestive system > Stomach > Rumen ... | reverse complement strand
GCAGGATGATGTCTAAAACAAACCTGAACTTGCCCGGCACCTTAAACGACGGGATGATAAGAAGGAAGAACATGACGATCCCCCACGATGCCTCGCTGTAACGAGGCAGGATGAGGATGAATTCCACGAGCGCAACGGCAAAGAACACGGCGATACGGATGATGTCCGCCCTGCCGAACCTGAACGATTCCCTGATGCCCTTCATGTCCATCTGCTCTCCCCCTTATTAGGTCCTAGCAGATATTATAACATTTTTTATCTTTTAATCACCCCGCGGCATGCTTCACTCACGGCAACTGCCGCAGCGAGCTTGACAAGGTCAGGTATGATGAACGGGATGACGCACATCGTAAGTGCCGCCCAGACGCCCACGGGACCTGTCTGTGACGCATAGACTGTCATGAACCACACAGTCCCGAAAGCATACAGCACCACGAGAGATATAACGCACGCGATCACCTTAAAGACGATCCTCTTCCCCCGCTCCTTTGAATCCGCAGCGAAAACCTTATCGGCCAGAAGAAGATACACGATCCCCATCACGATAAACCCGATGATAAATCCGCCCGTAGGTCCCATGAGAACGGAAAAGCCTCCCTTGAACCCCGAGAATACCGGAAGACCGACGGCTCCAAGGAGTATGTAGCACACGATGGAGATCAGCCCCCGCTTGCCACCGATAGTCATCAGGACCGCAAAGATCATAAGCGTCTGGAGCGTGAAAGGAACCGCCATCACAGTCAGTGATATGAATGCTCCCACCGTTATCAAAGCCGCCCCCAACGCAGACAGTATAAGGTTATAAGTCGTGCTCTTGTTCATATTGTAAACCCTCTCAAAAATTGCTTTACAATCGGATTATAGTTATTTTTGTCCGGAATGCAAACAAAATATTTACCGGTAAAAAATATTTGTATATAATTCGTTTAGATTTTTCATTAGGAGGCATATTATGACAATAAGAATCGGTATCATGGGATACGGTAATCTTGCCAGGGGTGTTGAATCTGCAATCGCACAGAATCCGGATACAAAGCTCGCAGCAGTATTTACAAGGAGATTCCCTTCACAAGTTAAGATCAAGACACCTGGAGTCAGTGTCTATAGCGTTAACGATGTACTCAAGTTCAAGGACCAGATCGATGTCATGATCATCTGCGCAGGTTCAGCAACAGACCTTCCTGAGATGACTCCGGTCTATTCACGTGATTTCAACTGTATCGACAGTTTTGATACTCATGCAAATATCCCTCAGCATTTCGAGGCGGTCAACGAAGTCTGTCTTGCAAACCACACCACTTCCCTCATCTCAGCAGGCTGGGATCCCGGAATGTTCTCCATCCAGAGACTCTACGCCAATGCGATCCTTCCCGAAGGTAAGGATTACACATTCTGGGGCAAGGGTGTATCACAGGGGCACTCAGATGCTATCAGAAGGATCCCCGGCGTTAAGAACGGCAAGCAGTACACGATCCCGATCGACAGCGCCCTCGAGGCAGTAAGATCAGGCAAGGGTCCCGATCTCACAACACGACAGAAGCATAAGAGAGTATGCTATGTCGTTCCTGAGGAAGATGCTGATCTTGCAGCGATCGAGAACGAGATCAAGACGATGCCGAACTATTTCGCTGATTATGATACGACAGTAAACTTCATCACGGAGGAGATCTTCGAGCGGGATCATTCCGGTATGAGCCACGGCGGATTCGTCTTCAGGACAGGCGTTACGGGATTTGATAAGGACAACAGGCACATCATCGAATACAGCCTCAAGCTCGATTCCAACCCCGAGTTCACGGGAAGCGTTCTCGTAGCTTACGCAAGAGCTATCTACCGTCTCCACGAAGCAGGAGACTGCGGATGCAAGACCGTATTCGATATCGCACCCAAGCTCCTCTCACCCGTAAGCGATTACGACCTGAGAGCTCACCTGCTGTAATATTGAACTGTTTGGTCTTGCCAATGCAACCGTGATTATGTATAATAGGTCACGTTGCATATGGGCGGTTAGCTCAGCTGGTTAGAGTATCTGCTTGACATGCAGGGGGTCGCTGGTTCGAGTCCAGTATCGCCCACCATAAGTTAACGAAGGAGTCGTCTGACAGGACGGCTCCTTTTTTGTGTTTTGCAGGGGTTAGGGATGTGGACGGAGGCGCTCAGCAGGACAGTTTCCGTTTATTCAAGGCGAGATTACCCACGGTGGGTGCACCCCGGGTGTCACTGTACAGGGCAATTTCCGTTCGTTCAAGGGAATCACACACGGATATCACACCCCGGGTGTGAGGGCTGCGGTGTATCGCAGGCAAAACCCGCACTCACCCCAATATCTTCTGCCTCAGTTCCTCAGCCGAAGAACATATGACTTCTGCACCGTGTTCCATCAGGAACTCCCGGCTCTTAAATCCCCAGTCGACGCTGATGACATCAACTCCGGCATTATGGCCAGTGGCGACATCGACTTCGGAATCACCAACGTAGAGGCATTCTTTATTCTCAACTCCAAAATGCGACATGCACGCAAAAACCCCGTCAGGTTCGGGCTTGCACGGGACATCTCCCCTCTTCCCTGCAACAAGATCAACAAGTCCCGGGATCAGATGATCTATTACCTTATCTGCCGTATCCTGCGGCTTGTTCGTATTCACAGCAACATAAAGGCCGGCGGAATGAAGATCCTCCAGAAGTCTGACTATCCCGTCAAACGGGCAGGTCTTAATCGTGCAGTTATCAAAGTAGTTGCGCTTATAATCACTTAATACTGACTCTGCTTCATTCTCATGTCCGGTTCCGGCCAGGACCCTTTCGACCAGCTTGGCAGCACCGTTACCCACATATCCGCCAATAACATCAGAACCTAAAGTTCTGATGCCCCGGGATGCAAGTGTCATATTAAGAGCGCCTGCAAGATCCTCGCCTGTGTCAAGAAGCGTGCCGTCCAGATCAAATATAACAAGTTTATATCTCACTCGTCTTTCCCCTTCAGCTTGAATTCGAAAGTATCCCGGTAGTGAACGTTTTTCTTCAGCGGGAGTGCGGAAATGTTATCGACTGTACGCTCGATCTCTTTGGAACAGAAATCGGCGAAGAATTCGCAGAAATCGTTACGCATGAGCTGCTCTTCGTGAAGATACTCATTCATCTGCTCAGGAGTAAACGGAAGTACGGTAAAATCGTATTTCTGTCCTCCGGCGCGGCGCAGCAGGATCCCATCACCCGTTGTATTCGAGATCTTCACGACGCTCGTGTCGCTGTGGGCGCTGTTCTCTGCCGGTCTGGCGTACGGATGGTACATCTTATCCGTCTCGGCTGCAAACAGACCCAGTTTACTTGCGTTCTTACGGTCAAAGTAGGATTCTCCGGGACCTCTGCCGTACCAGGTACATACTGTCTCATCCTTGACTAACGGGAAACGTATTCCGTATCTGATCATGTCGTATTTCGGGGTGAAGTCCAGGGTGACGTTGAGTTTACCAGGCTTGGGAACCTCGTAGTAGAGAATAACATCGCCTTTCATAGCAAACGATGAGTAATATGATACAAATCCGAACACACCGTTTTTCATGCTGTATTCGCATTTTTTAAACTCAAGGGAATTCTGGATCTCCTCGTAGTCGCTCTCTTTGGAGAATACGGTCTTGGCCAGAACGAAATTCCTGTCCGTCCTGTCGATGTTGGAAGGACATCTGTAGAAGCTTGGCATGAACGATCCGTTAAGGAAATTGAAACCGTCGATGACAATGGCGTTGACAGCACCTTTCTTCCTGGAGAAACCGATCCTGTATTTGGAGTTGCCGACAAAGATCTCGGTCGGTACCGCAGATACGGCAGCAGGCACGGCAAGAGCTTCAACATTAGTCTCCTCGGCAATCTCACCTTGAGCGGGAAGATTGGATGCCACATCCGGAACGATAATCTCCTCCTCGATGTCAGTCATGCGGACCGTAACCCCGTCCTCCACAGTATTACCGTTAGCTTCGGCATCCGGGGCAGGCAAAGCCTTGACATCGCCTGTCTTTCTGTCAGCGATCACAGGAGCCCTCTTCTTCCCCTCATCCGGGCCTACCGGCGAGGCTACTTCGGGATTTATGATCTCCTGATAGAAAGTCATCTCGAATCCTCTGTTGGCGTAGTAGTTGTCTTTCTCCAGCCTTAAAGAGATGTCAAATACCAATTCGTGGGACAACGCATTCATGTAGGTATCGATCATATCCTGTTTGCCCTTGGCCCAGCCCGGCGTCCTGAACTGATCGAAATCGATCGGGAACCTCAACGTCCTTGTTCCCTCAGGCTCGATCTCGGTGATACCGCCATGGCCGCCCATGAGCTTCTTGCCGCCTAAAAGCACTCTCCACTCCAGGTCAAGCTCGTCTGTATAAGCAAAAGGATTTGTATTTCGAAGTGTGAGATTTGTGGGGTCCCCCTCATTTGAGAAGATCTGAAGATCCCTGCACTGCTGCTTGATGTCGAGGTAGATCGGGTGGGGATTACGGAGAACGTCTACGATACCCTGACCGATGCTGCTGTCAGCACGGAGCTTACCGCCGACGAGGTCAGCGTGGTGGATCCACTTGTACTCAGCGCCGTCATCCCTGAACCTCGTTCTTCCGGGGATCAATTCGAAGAGATTACGGTCCGTCTTGTTCTTGGCAAAGATCTCTTTCCTGTCGAGACACAGATCCTGCCAGGGACCGAAGATGGCGCCAGCCTCACCGTCGAACGGAAGGATATCTGAGACGATCTTGTCGTAATCGATATTACAGTACCACGGCCTTGTATTGTCCAGTTTCTTCGCTTCGGCCTTGATCCTTGCTGCCTCCTGCGGATTGAAATGATAATCCGCAAAGCCCCACATGATAACTGAAGGATGTGCCATCAGAGACTCAACGCAGTCAAGGATGACCCTGCCCGTTCCCGACACAATGACATACATTCCATATTGGTCGGTAAGATTCAGCAGTTCATCACCTGCCGGCAGTCCTGAGCAATATAAGCAGTTTATTCCTGCCCTCTTCATGAGGATCAGGTCGTGTCTCATCTCGTTGCGGGGCACGCAGATGCCGCCTTTGCTGTCGAATTCAAAATACCTGACAGTCCTTAAGTTAACGCGCCTGTCGTTGATATCTATCTTGTCGTTGACGACATTGACGCTCCTGAATCCGATCCTCCTCCTCTTCGTGCAGATCACCGCATCTTCCGAGTCGAGAAGCTCGATCACAACATCATACTGGATGGGCGTCATGTCAGACCAGAGTCCAACGTCGACAGCCATCAGTTCGCCCGTCACCCTCCTCTTCGAGTTGGATTCTATTACGCCTGTCATGGGCCCTGTCTGCTCTCTGAGCTTGACGTATGGCAGATTGTAAAGATCATATTCACGCTTTGCCTCGAGGAGCGACACCTTGACCGTGTACGGCATGTAGATATCAGTATGGTTTATCAGCTCGAAATCAAGATTGATCATGTAATTGCCGTGCTGGAGCTTCCTTGAAGCATCCTTGGCAACCGGCAGGTTCACGTTAGCGATCTCCGTAACGTATGCCTCGGGAAGGCTCTCGAGCGTGATGCGGAGATTGCTCATCTCAACAAGGGATTCCTTGATGAGATACACGGGTCTAAATATCCCCGAGAATCCGAAATTCATGTAATCGTTGATTATATGCCCGTTCGCCGTGCTCCTGTCATATCTGTAGACGACGATGGCCAGCTGGTTCACGCCTTCCTTGGCATTGTCTGACAGAAGGATCCTCTTGCATGTATTGACCGCATGAGACTCAGCTAAGATCTGGCTGTTGAGATAGACTGCAAACCTGCCGCAGATACCGGATGTCTCCAGATACAGAGCCCTGTCGATGTCTTCAGGCGTGAAGACGAGAGTCGTCCTGTAGATGCCAACAGAGTCCTCATCTCCCGTGCTCGACTTGAGCAGAAACTTGTCAGCCATGTTGTCGATATGCTTCTCCCCATCTCTCTCGAGCTTCTCGGGATAGTTATAAAGCAGGTAGTTCGGAAGGCCGTAGCCTTCTGTCTGCCATGTTGAAGGGCAGTTGATCAGGTCCCACTCGGAATCGTCGAAAGAGAGCGACTCGAATCCGAACGGCAGCTCATTCTCATTGCCCGCCATGTAAAAACGCCATGTCGTAAGTGCCTTAACATAAGGTGATCCAACAAGACCGAACTCCGGCTGTTCCTTGCCGGAAAATATAAAATCAAAGGATTCATATGGCCAAAAGCCTTCATTTGAGTTCTTAAAATCCATATTCCCTCCGTATTTGTCGATAATAGCTCAGTATTATTGTAGCACTTAATAAACTCATTAAAAATTTCATAGAGATTACAGATTAACATTTAAAAAATATAATGTATAATCACTTTTGGTGTAATTTTATTGTAAAGGAGACAATTATGGAACTTTTCTTAGGACTTGTCATCCTTGCGGCACTTCTGGCACTGGCTTACGCTGCCATCAACTTCTATTCTGTCAAGAAACTCGAAGAAGGCACAGACAGGATGAAGGAGATCGCCAAAGAGATCCGTCTGGGTGCAAACACATTCATCAATTATGAGTACAAGATCGTAGCCATCATCGGTGTGATCATCGCGATCGTACTCGGAGTAGTAATCTCATGGCAGGGTGCCTGTGCGTTCATTATCGGTGCTGCAATGAGTGCTTCCGCAGGATACGTCGGCATGAAGATCGCTACATATTCCAACGTCAGGGTTACCAACACGGCCCGCACGACGAAGAAGCTCAGCGATACCCTGAAGGTAGCTTACAAGGGCGGATCAGTAATGGGTCTGTGCGTTGCAGGCTTCGCGCTTCTCGGTATCTTCCTCGTATACCTTATCTTCGGATACGGACTCGGACAGATCGCTGACTTCAGGAACGGCATCATTGCAGAGAACTTCTTAGGTCTTGAGGCACCTTTCTCGATGACCATCTCATGCTACGCTCTCGGATGCTCAGTAATCGCTATGTTCAACCGTGTCGGCGGCGGTATCTATACGAAGGCTGCTGATATGGGTGCTGACCTCGTCGGTAAGACAGAGGCTCACCTCCCTGAGGATGACCCGAGGAACCCTGCTACGATCGCTGACAACGTTGGTGACAACGTAGGTGACGTTGCCGGTCTCGGTGCTGACCTCCTCGAGTCATATGTCGGCGCTATCATGTCAGCTGCGATCCTCGCATGCGAGCTCTTCTCCAGGAAGACTGCTGCAGGCGCTGCTTTCGATTCGCCTTTCCTCGAGAAGCTCCTGATATTCCCCGTTGCTTTCGCAGCATGCGGACTTATCGCTTGTATCATCGGTATCGCTTCCACGCTCCTGAAGCGCAAGCTCTCCGACAACCCTCACATGGAGCTCAACGTCTCCACATGGGTATCTGCAGGCGTTACGGCCCTCTTCGGATTGGGTCTGGCTTACTATTTCTTCGGATATAATTCCAACGACGGCTACACGGCATTCAAGTTAGGATGGATCTCCCCCTGGATCGCAGCTGTCCTTGGCGTTGCTGCCGGCATCATCATCGGCGCCATCGCTGAATACTACACATCTTACGACTACAAGCCCACAAAGATCCTGGCGAAAGCATCAGTCGACGGTGCTGCCCTCACGATCACACAGGGCCTGGCACTCGGCATGAAGTCCTGTATGGCTCCCGTATTCGTACTCGGCGCAGCTATCTACGGTTCATACGTCATTGGCGGTCTGTACGGTATCTCCTGCGCCGCTATCGGAATGCTCTCATTCGTTGCTACGACAGTTTCCGTTGACACATACGGACCTATCTCAGACAATGCAGGCGGTATCGCCGAGATGAGCTACCTCGATGAGGAAGTACGTAAGATCACAGATACTCTTGACTCCGTTGGTAACACAACGGCTGCTATCGGTAAGGGATTCGCCATCGGCTCTGCAGCATTTGCTACACTCGCCATGATGAACTCCTACCTCTATTCCTACACACCTTCGAATGTTCTCGCTGATGACATCGCGCTGAACATCTTGAACCCTCTGACACTCGCAGGCGCCATTGTCGGTGCTGCTCTCCCCTTCTTCTTCTCAGGCATGCTCATCGAAGCCGTTGCAAAGGCAGCTGAGCAGATGGTTGAAGAAGTCCGCCGTCAGTTCAAGGAGATCAAGGGTCTCCTCGAAGGTAAGGTTCTCCCTGATACAAAGGCTTGTATCTCCATCTCCTCTCAGGGTGCCCTGAAGGAAATGAGAGTTCCTGCTCTCACGGCTCTTATCTTCCCTGTACTTGCAGGATTCGTCTTCGGCGCTGAGTTCGTCGGCGGTGTGCTCCTCGGTGCAACAATCTCATCCATCATGCTCGCTATCTTCACAGGTAACGCAGGCGGTGCCTGGGACAACGGCAAGAAGTACATCGAGACAGGCGCCATCAAGGGTCACGGTAAGGGTTCACCTGCTCACGACGCTGCAGTCGTCGGTGACACGGTAGGTGATCCTCTCAAGGACACAGTAGGGCCTTCACTCGATATCCTTATCAAGATCATGAGCACGATCTCACTCGTTGCTGTTGCAGTATTCAGCAAGTACAACGTACTCGACTGGATCCTGAGCTTGTTCAAATAAGGACAGTTTTTAAGCAGAGTTAAACGGAACTGCCTCTTTGTGACTAAGTCACAGAGGGGAGTTCTTTTATGTGCCCGGAAGAGGTTATCGTGCAGGAATAGGAGAATCATAATTGGGCTGTTTTCCTTACAATGATAAGGAACATTCATAAGCATGATATTGCCATGTCCTCGGTGGTTTGTTTGATTGTTTGTACGATCCATTCAGACTATCTGTAGGGCTAAGTGCCGTTAGTCTGACACTTAGTCTGACTATTCAGACCAACAGTAGGGCTAAGTGCCGTTAGTCTGACACTTAGTCTGACTATTCAGACCAACAGTAGGGCTAAGTGCCGTTAGTCTGACACTTAGTCTGACTATTCAGACCAACAGTAGGGCTAAGTGCCGTTTGCCTTCCAGGAAGTCTGAATGAGCAGGTCATTCTATATAACACTCTATAGTAGTGACCATTACATATCAGCGATTTGTAGAATGGCTTTTCTTCTGGCGATCATCAACTTCTAACGACCCTGTCCCTTCTGTCCCACGGATTCCGTGAAGAGCCATTTTATGGCTGGAATTACGCCCAACGGGTATCCCCCGGGGGGGACCTCTCGGGGTGAATATTGCGGATGTCCGACACAGAGTCCATACCCCGGGTATGGTGTGTGTGTCTGATTCTGCTCTCAAAATCTACAAAATCAAAAAAGACTGCCGCTCCCGCGACAGCCTCATAATAATCACTAACTCATCTCATCAAGTCAACAAAACAATAACCGTCACAAGCGCTACTGCCGCCCAGACCATAATGCAGATCTTGAAGATCATGTCGATCTGGAGCACCTGCTCCTTCCCGACCTTGGGCTTCATGTTAAGAGCGATAGTCTCGTTATCAACGACATAATCACTCTTCATCCTGCGCATATCGTTAGCATCCTGCTTAACAGTCTTCCTGGGAGCAGGAGCAGGAGCTGCTGCCTGGCGTGAAGCCTGCTGAGGCTGATAAGGCTGCTGATAGTGTTGCGTCTGCGGCTGAGACGGTCTCTGCCCCTGGTTCCTCTGGATCTGGCGGTCATAATACTGCCTTGGATCAACCTGATAAGGGAGCGGCTGCTGTTGCTGCTGAGGCTGGCGGGGCTGCTGCCTTCTCTGCTGCTGTCCTGCCATATTCGCCCTGCTCCTGTCAACGAACTCACGGTCCTCATAAGGACGCCTGAAATCAGCTGAATCCTGCGAAAACTTCATATCCGCATCGAAAGGATGCTTAGTCTGAACGCGCGGAGACCTTCCGGACTTACCATAGTGAGTCTGGACTGTAAGGTCGCGGTATTCGCGGTTTCCTCTGTAACGATCATTTGAACTCATAGTCCGATTATAACACACTTTTAACTTGCAGCATTCCGTTGTTGTCTAATGTAACGGCATTTTCATTTTCGAGGATCTCCATGCCTGTCTCCATTAGAGTCTTGGCAGAAGGAGTCATGCGGGTAAGCCCCAGCTTATGAGCGCCTGCTACGAGAGCCGCATCACGCAGGATCCCGAACTGCTCCCTTATCGCTTCGAGCATGGCGCAGGCAGCTTCAGACGGATGGATGTCTTCAGGACTCCTGACTTCGCCTTCAGGAGAGACCCTGTAGAAATCATATGCCATGGGGTTGTCGCCGCTCTTCCAGAAGAACAGCGTGCCTCCTTCAGGTGCCGGCTTGACCCTCGTTGCGCGGATAATGTACTCGATCCTATCACGGATCTTCTGATTGCTCTTGGTAATGCCGCAAGCCTCCATGATACGCATTCCGATCGTATTGGCACTGACGGGCGATTCCTCAAGGATGACTTTATTTGCCATGGCCACGAGATATGCTGTCGCTTGCGTGGATTTGCTGAGAAACTCCTCCTCGGTCATCACACTTTGTGGAAGTTCAGCCTTTACGTATTCTCTCCCGCAGGGGCCTCCTGCGGGTTGGATTTTTTTGTCTCATCTACCTCTATTGCAGGTTCTGTCACTTCAGATTGCTCTACAGACTGTTCTGACGTTTGTTCGTCAGGAACAGCATCATCTGTTCCGGGCGTGGAAGCTTCCAGAGGCTCCGCTACCGCCGGTGCTTCTTCCTCGTGTTCTTCCAAAGCCTTCTTCCTTGCTTCCAGGATCTCATTGATCTTTGCAATTATTGACTCTATTACCCTGTCCTTATTCTCCCACCAGTCAAGTGTCCAGACACGCATGGTGTTCCAGCCGAGTCCTGACAGAACATTACGCTGATAGATCTCACGGCCGCTGGTCGTCTTATTCTCCAGATAGAACTTGCCGTCCATGAGAATACCAAGACAGTATCTATTCTCATCTTCGGGATCTATTACACCGATATCGATCTTGTATTCAGAACTTCCTACACCCTTTGTCGTCTTAAATCCTTCTGCAACTAATGCAGCGCAGATTCCATCGACAACACCTGTATAGTGGCTGAATCTGTCGATGACCGGTGCATCCGTCGACACAGGTGATGCGGAATTCTCCCATACGGCTCTTCCCTGAGCATACTCCAGGAAACTCCTGAATGCAGCAACACCTCTTGCCGTATCTGATGTGACCTTGATCTGCTCAGGCTGCAAGGATGAGAATACCATCATCTCATACCTGGATCTCGTGACGGCAACGTTAAGCCTTCTCCATCCGCCGTCCTGGCTCAAAGGTCCGAAGTTCATATACACCTTACCTTCTTCGTCAGTACCGTAACCAACCGAGAACAGGATTACATCACGCTCATCTCCCTGAACATTCTCAAGGTTCTTGATGAAGATCGGTTCCTCTGATCCGTACAGTGCCTCTTCGATCTCAGGTGAACTCTTGAGACGCTCAGCGAGCATATCGTCAATGAGGTTCTGCTGTGAGATGTTGAACGTTACAACGCCGATGCTCTTGTTGGGATCGGATGTGATCCTTCTTATGATCTCATCAACAACCTTCTCAGCTTCTGCCTTGTTCGTTCTCGTACGTCCCCTGTCGAAGACACCATCAACGCTGACAAACGTTACCTTCCTCTCCAGGTCATTGCTCGAAGGGAAAGTATAAAGACGGTTATCGTAGAAAGCCCTGTTGCTGTATGTGATAAGACTCTCATGCTTGCTTCTGTAGTGCCAGAGCAGATGCGTGCCGGGCATTGAGAGAGCAAGACAATCGTCAAGGATGCTCTCAAGATCTTCGATCTCAAAATTCTCCTCGTCATAGTTGGACGACTGGAAGAATGATGTCGGCGGCATCTGGTTGGGATCACCGACGATAATGGCATTCTCAGCACGGGCGATGACGCCTACAGCCTTACATGTAGGAAGCTGGCTGGCCTCATCAAAGAGCACCATGTCATACTTGAGAACACCGGGCTCCAGATACTGAGCAACTGATATCGGGCTCATGAGCATGCAGGGACATAATTTCGAGATGAGGTGCGGTATCTTGGAGAATAATGTCCTGATCGACACTCCCCTGCCTCCGTTCTTGATGGCACGCTGGAGGATGCCAAGCGCGGAGTCCTTCTGCGCCTCTTTTGCAAGATCCGGTAGTGATGAAGCAACCCTCAGGTAGATCTCCTGTCTTGTCAGCGACATAAAATCATCGTTGAGCTTCTTATACTGCTCAACGCGGTCTTCGAAGATCTTGCCGCTGAAGTTCCTAAGTGTCTCATCGGAATCGATCGTCTTGCCGATGAGGAGCTTGCTATATGCCTTGCGGAATGATCTTGTAACGTCAGCACCCGCCAGTTCACCTGCCATATATGCATTGACAACATTGACAAGACCATGTGACCTTGCTACGCCCAATGCCTGGTTGAGCATTACCCTGTCTCTTAAGTGATCGATATTATTGACAAGGTCATCACACATCTCGTATATGCTTCCACATGTCTCAGAATCATGCACCGCCTTGATGCCGATAGAATCCTCAAGGACATCGTGCTTATCATCAAAAACGGCATATGTGTCAGACACGTTCTGCCATGTGTTCATATATGTGGGATTGCCCGCGAACATCTTCCTCAGGCTTCCCGTCCTGTCGAACTCACCGAGCCTTCCGAAAGCTTCCGTCATCTTCGCCGTCAGCGCGCTGATCCCGGCTTCGTCATCCAGCATTGCCCTGTCAAAGTAACTGACCAGTCCGTCGCTATACATCCTGTCACAGTTTCCACGCTTCTCATTGATATCTCTTGCCAGCCCGAAATGCTCCATCATGTCATCAGCCTTCGCAGCCGGCAGACGGTAGGGCTCCACCTTCCTGAACACTTTATTGACCGCCATCGACTTGAACAGCGTCTTGGAATTCGCTTCCTGGAGTTCAGATGTGAGAGATGCGATATCAGCTTTCAGGATCTCAGGCTTATAAAACTCAAAGAGCTTATTCTCAAGTTCCGTGCAGTTCTTCTTCTCAGCCTGATAACTATTGATCTCCCTGATGATGATATCAGGGTCTTCAGATGCACATATCTTGGCAGGAATGTCATTCGTATCAAGGAGCGCATGGGCAAGTTCCACGATCTTTCGAACAGACAGGAATGTGTCTTCGTCAATACCGGGAATAGTAACACCTGAACCTGACAGAGCAGCCCTGGCATCAGCGACAGATCTCTCAAGGGATTGCGTTGCTGTCTTAAGTTCCTGCGCATATCCGGGAAGGTCGTTGCGCAGCTGCTGTGAATATTCGGAAGTCCTGACGGATGCGAGATAAGATACATCACCCAAAGCGTTTCCGGCTGATATCACAGACTCCAGACTGTTCTCACAGACCTTCATCGTGTCACCGTCAACAACGTCCATAAAATGCTCATCAAAATCCGCCACATCAGGTGCAGTAGAGTTCACCTCATATATGTTGATGAGCTCATACAACGAATTGCCGCACTTCTGAATTTTATGGAGTGCTCCGCAGTACTTATCCAGTTCATGTCTCCTGTCAGCAAGTTCCTTAAGCGCCTTGTCGTAGTCACCGTCGCCTGTCTTCTTGCGCAGTTCAACGGCCTCCTTGAGCTTATCCAGGAAAGCTGATTTCTTAGCCTTGTTGGAATGTAGTTCGAGACAGAATGGACCTAATCCGATCTTATCAAGCCTCGAATAAACGACGTCCAGAGCAGCCTTCTTCTCAGCAGCAAAAAGGACTGTCTTCCCATGCGCGAGCATGTCGGCGATCATGGATGTGATCGTCTGTGATTTGCCGGTTCCCGGAGGGCCGTGAAGGACAAAGCTCTCACCGCCGGTCGCACACTTGATCGCATAGAGCTGCGAACTGTCCGCAGTAATCGGAAGCAGGCAGTCGGATTCGTCAAGCTTATCAGGGACCACCATGTCGTGAGCATCCCAGCATACTCTTCCTTCCAGAAGGCTCTTAACGATCTTATTCTCACCGATCTGATCACGTCTCGCATGCAGATCATTCCACATCACGAAATTTGTGAACGAGAACATCCCGATAACGCATGAGTTATAGATCTCCCAGTTGTCCTGACCTGTCATCAGCATCCTGAAATTCTCAATGACCTTATCAACATCGATGCCGGAATCATCACTTACAAAGATCTCCTTGGGATCAGACACGATCCCGAAATCCTGCTTCAGTTTCTCAAGTAGCGTAATGTTGATTATCGGCTCTTCATCGCGTCTTCTTACGACATAACCCAGGATGATGGACTTGCGCACGAGATCTACAGGGATAAGGATGAGCGGTGCATAATGAGGAACTGAAGAGTCCTTATCAAACCACTTCATGACGCCCAGAGCGATATAAAGGGTATTGGCGCCATTCTCTTCCAGAGACACCTTGGCACTTCTGTAGAGTTTCTTTATCGACTCGCTAAGTTCTGCCTTCGTCTGGGATGAATACAGGATCTTCTTATCAAATCCTTCTGTTATCAGCTTGTCAAAACCGGTTATATCGGAGATATTCTCGAAGTCATATTCCCTTACAGGAATCGTTTGCTTTGTTTCCTCCTTGGGGGGCTCAGGAGCAGGGGCAACATCCTTCGAAGGTGTAACTTCTTCAGCCGGCGCCGTCTCCTCTGCAGCAGGTTCTTCCTTCTTCTCTTCTTCGGCCTTGACGGTCTTCTCCTTCTCCTCTGTCCTGGGCTTGATCGTGAAATCGATATCTTCTGCCAGCTTATCCTCCAGCAGGGCCGGAGAATGTGCGAACAAAGGGATCATATTCCCCTTCATTCTCATATTGAGCAATCCGTTACGGAGGCTTAAGTCAAGGAGCTTCCTCTCCCACTGATCGATCTTGGCGTCAGTCATTACATTAGTTTCTGCATTCATATTCTGATCAAGAGTCTCAGTATTCATTAAGTCGTCTCCTTTGCTCACGCCAATCCGGCATTATTCTCTCAACATATCTGTAAAAACGCGCAGAATGATCTGCCACCAGAAGGTGGGCATACTCATGTACCACGACATACCTGACACACTCTTCAGGAGTCTCGAAGAGGTTGTAGTTGAAGGTCAGTACCCTCTCGCGGGGCTTACAGGAACCCCACCTCGACTTCATCGTCCTGAACTTAATGGCAGTAGGAGCCTTCGCACCCATAGCTACGAACTTCGGACAGACCTCACAGGAGATCTCCTCCACTTTCGCCCTGAGCATCATTCCCCTCCACTTATTATATACCCTGGCGACCGAATCTTGGTCTTCGGGATTGCGTGAATCGATGATTACTCTATCTCCTTCCACAAGTACGGAATTGCGGGAAGCCTTCCTTATCTCGATGGTCTTGATCTCACCGAAGACCTTGACCCTGGTCCCATCCTCGAAAATAACCGGCCTGAAGTTATTCGCCAGGCGGTCGTTCACTTTATTCAAAGACTTGATGATGAAATCCTTCTTGCTTATCATGAACTTCTCAACAGCCTTGTCGCTCACCTTCATCGGCGATGACACATAGATCGACCCGTCAGGACGGATCCTCATGTTGATGTTCCTTATCTTCTTGCGTTCGAACTCGTAGTAAAAGATATAGTTGTCTATAGAGATCGTTTTCTTCACGTTATTATCCTTTGTCCTTTATACCCTGAACTTAATTAAACACTATCCTGCCAATATTAACAAGCTATGAACAAACGGTGAAATGCATGTCCTTGTCATAATTCATTCACAGTTTAATATTAGTTTCGTTATAGTTGACCGCCTGAAATGGTATTTTAGTTCACAAATAAACCATATACTAAAGGTGACAGATGAAGGCACAGACAAACTGTACCGATTAATCTCACTCTTATTCATATTCTTGGGCTGGGGCGTCTCACATGGAGACGCCCCGTTCAATTGTGATAATATATACGCATGACAGACCTGTGGACATATCTTAAGGAGACAACAAGACCGATCGTCTTATACGGGACCGGGAACGGCGCGGATAAGATAATATCAAGACTTGCATCAGACGGAACAGACAGTAAGATCGCCGGCATCTTTGCAAGTCCCGGGTTTGTGCGCGACAGGTCTTTCCACGGGATCAAGGTGCGTTCTTATGAAGAAGTCCGGGATCAGAACAGGAACATGATAGTCTTGCTCTGTTTCGGTTCTTCCCTGCCGGAAGTCATGAACTTTGTTGATAAAGTTGCATCTGAGAACGAACTCTATGCGCCGGCAGTCCCTGTTTACGGGGATGATGTTTTCGATGCGGCTTACTTTGAGAGGCATATGGATGAGATCAATGCTGCCAGGGAACTTATGGCCGACGAACTGTCGCTCCTGACTTTTGATAACACTATCAGTTATTACCTGACCGGAGATATCAAGCTCCTTGCTGCATGCGAGACTAGAGAGGAAGAGGAATACGGTCTGACAAAACTGCCTTCAGATGCGGTCTACGTAGACCTTGGCGCATACACGGGCGATACGGTTGCCGGATACAGGTCGGTCTTTCCTTCCATATCCCGGGTGATCGCCGTGGAGCCGGATGCCAAGAACTTCCGTAAACTGTCAGAGAATGTCAAGGATGCCACCCTGATCAATGCGCTCATCTCGGACACATGCGGAACGGCTCAGATTAATCTTGGCAA
>Ga0247608_10004073_pt1 | contig 16617 bp, 17 predicted proteins | sample 176DNAGHGlowgp2_FD_193490 | JGI IMG/M metagenome (GOLD analysis project Ga0247608, IMG submission 193490) | Sheep rumen microbial communities from Palmerston North, Manawatu-Wanganui, New Zealand - 1766 DNA GHGlow gp2 | ecosystem: Host-associated > Mammals > Digestive system > Stomach > Rumen ... | reverse complement strand
TCGATCGCAATAAGCCTTTTGATGTCCGACAGCATCTCATCTTCGTGAGATGCCATCCAGCTTTTAATACTGCTTATATTTGTCAAAAGAGTCCTCCGATGCCCATGCTTCCAAGACCTCCGGCAAGCTTGTTCATATTGCCGGCATTTTCTTCTTCCATCTTTTTGAGCGCTTCATTAAATGCTGCCACGATAAGATCCTGGAGCATTTCGATATCATCCGGGTCTACGACATCGGGAGAGATCGTAACGCTCTTGACTTCCTTCTTTCCCGAAATGACAACCTCCACTGCGCCGCCTCCTGCGCTTGCAGCAAAGAGCTTTTCCTCAAATTCCTTCTGCTGCTCCTCCATCTGCTTCTGCATGCGCTGTGCCTGCTTCATCAGATTGCTCATATTTCCGGGCATTCCTCCCGGATATCCACCATGCTTTCCCATTTTCTTCATTCCTCCGTTTATGTATTATTAACCGGCCTGTGCCTTAAGATTCATTCCGAATCTATCGGATCGGACCAGTTGGGTTTTTTTGCTGCTGTATTTGCACCTTTTTTGTAATGAACTACCTTCTTATCGTTCTTCAGCCTGAAATCTATATCATAGTCATGTCCGGTCTTCTTTTTGATGATCTCCAAAAGAACTTTTCTGTGATTGTCAAGCTTCATCATGCTGACCGCAAAATCAGACCTTAGGTTTATCATCATCCTGCCGTTTTCTCTGTCGACATCGGAATCTGTCACGTAGACACCTATTCCCTGCCTGCATGAGGCCACGATATCCGGCCACTTGTCAAGAAGAAGCGCAAGTTCATCGAATTCTTCTTCCGGAAGTTCGACCGTTTCCTCTTTTGTCTCTGCCCCTGGCGCTGAGGTTTTTTGTATTTCACTTTCGGTCATTACAGCTATCGCGCCTTCGGGCGCTCCGGCAAGTCGTCTTTCGACTCTGTCAAGCCTCATCATCACAGACTGCAGGTCGCTGTCTTCGTCCGGTCTCATTGCCCGTATGACCGCCGCCTCAAGCAGAACTCTTTTTGAAGAAGAATTTTTAAGCTGCGACTGAAGCTCGGAAAACACTCTTATCCACCTGAGCGTGTTTTCAAGCGACATATCGTCTGCCAGCTCCCGGATCTTTCTAAGGTCTTCCGCCGAAACTCCGAGTTCCTCTTCCGTTACGTCCGAGGTCTGCGTCAGCATGATATTTCTGAGGAACCATACATAGTCCGCCGTTCCCACGGAAAGATCGCGCCCTGATGATGCCATCTGTCCTACAACGCCTATCGCCTTTCCGGCATCTATGTCGATCATGGCCTTTGTAAGCTCAGAAAAGACCGTGATATCGACCGCACCAAGGACCGAAAGCACTTTTTCATAAGTGATCTGTTCCCCGTAATAGCAGGAGATACATTGTTCCAAAAGGCTTAAGGCATCTCTCATTCCGCCGTCAGCCATGCGCGCTATATATCTAAGCGCTTTTTCCTCCGCATCTATTCCCTCTTTGGATGCAAGAGAGACAAGATGCCCGAAAATATAATCGGTATCTATGCGTTTGAAATCGTACCTTTGGCACCTTGAAAGGACGGTGACAGGTATCTTGTGTGCCTCCGTGGTCGCCAGAATAAATATGACATATGAAGGCGGCTCCTCAAGCGTTTTTAAAAGAGCGTTGTATGCATTCTGTGAAAGCGAATGCACCTCGTCTATGATATATACCCTGTAATGACCCTGAGGAGGGGCATAGCGCACCTCCTCACGGATCTGTCTGATGTCATCGACACCGTTATTTGACGCGGCATCTATCTCGACCACATTTACCGAAGCACCGGCAAGTATGGCCTTGCAGGTCTCGCATTCGTTGCAGGGTTCTCCGTTTACCGGATTTTCGCAGTTGACCGCCCTGCCCATTATCTTTGCGATGGTCGTCTTTCCCGTACCTCTGGTCCCGCAGAAAAGATATGCGTGTCCGACCCGGCCGCTTTTTAATTGATTTGTAAGGGCCTGAACTATATTGCTCTGCCCCACCACCTCAGAGAACCTTTGCGGCCTCCATTTACGGTACAATGCTGTATATGACATGTATACTCCCGCAAAGCCTGCGCCGCCACTGTCTTTATCAATCTCCGAAACAGATTCCGAGCGACTTTGCTTCTTTTATTATGCTTGATTCCGGATCTACGGATTTGAGCTTTCCTGCGACCTCCGAAAGCGGAACCGGAACGATATCCTGATCCCTGAGGCCCACCATATACCCGAACTGTTTCTTTAAGATCAGATTTGCCGCAGCAGCGCCAAGGCGAGTCGACAGAACTCTGTCATACGCGCAGGGCTCTCCGCCTCTTTGCATATGGCCGGGCACCGTAACTCTTACTTCCTGCCCCGTCATTTCCTGGATCTGCGCTCCAATCTCATATGAAACCGAAGGATATACCCTGTTGAGGTTCTTCTTCTTTAATTCTTTTTTGGTGAGTTCCGAATCTTCCTTGCTTATTGCACCTTCGGCAACGGCAATTATCGAAAAACGCTTGCCTTCCTTGTTTCTCTTTTCGAGCGCCTTAACGACTTTTTCTATGTCATAAGGAATCTCGGGAAGAAGGATTATATCTGCGCCGCCCGCAATGCCCGCATGCAATGTCAGCCAGCCGACCTTGTGTCCCATGACTTCGACAATGAATACTCTTCCGTGGGATGCTGCCGTTGTGTGGATGCAGTCGATGGCGTTTGTCGCGATATTTACGGCACTCTGAAAACCGAAGGTCATATCCGTTCCCCAAAGGTCGTTGTCTATGGTCTTGGGTAAGCCTACAACGTTAAGGCCTTCCTCAGACAAGAGGTTTGAAGTCTTCTGGCTTCCGTTTCCGCCAAGTACAACAAGGCAGTCGAGCTTTAACCTTGCATAGGTCTTTTTCATCTCTTCAACTTTGTCGCGCCCTTCGGCATCCGGGACTCTCATAAGCTTAAATGGCTGTCTTGATGTTCCGAGGATGGTGCCTCCTTCTGTGAGTATACCCGAAAAATCACCCGGTTTCATGACCTTGTAATTGTTATACATAAGGCCTTTGTAGCCCTCGATAAAGCCGATTATCTCAACATCTTTTCCCGAATTGTAAAGTGTCTTTGCAACTCCCCTCATAGTCGCATTAAGGCTTTGGCAATCGCCTCCGCTGGTCAGCATTCCGACTCTAAGCATAAAAATACCTCCTTGTTCCTATACATTATGGTTTGATATCTGCAATACAGGCTCTGCCGCATCACATAATAAATCAAGATAAAGTATACACTATATCCATCAAAAATGCCACCCAAAAAAGGCGGTTGACAAAAGTTTTTTTATCCTTTATAGTGTAATGGCGCAGCTGGGGAGGTAGCGGCACCCTGTACCTGCAATCCGCTATAGCAGGAGTGATATCCCGCCTCGGGGCTTTATCTGGTGGGGCTGCCCAAAATAAGTGATGTTGACGTTTAAGTCTTACGCGACGGAGACCTGTGAACCGTGTCAGGTTGGGAACAAAGCAGCACTAAGCAGTGCTCTCCGGGTGCCGTGAGGTTGCTTGGACCGAGTCGGCTGTTTTGGTAACGCCCGTTGGGTAGTCACAAAGCGGGATGCGTTTTTTTAATAAAAACTGCGGCCACGGGCCGCAGTTTTTATTATGCTTTATTTTCTTTTCATGTAACTTACCGCAACGAATACAAGCGCTCCTAAAAGAAGGACGACGAAAATAAGCGTGATTATAAGTTTTACCATGCTTCCGTCTTTCTTGTCCTCTTCCTTCTCTTCGCTTGCAGTCTTGGTCTCTTCTTCAGCTGCAGTGGTCTCTTCTATCGCTTCGGTGGGAGCCTCTGTCTCTTCTATTGCTTCCGTAACCTTTTCGGGCTTTGTTTCCTTTTCGGGCTTTGTTTCTTTTTCAGGCTCTGTCTCAGGTGCTACCGTAGTCGCCTCTTCGGTCTCAGACTCGGGTTCGTAAGCATGAAGTTCGAGCTCGTTTCCGTCCGCATCATATACATGCATATAAATGACAGCGGCATCAAATTCTATGGAGGTGATGTGCTTTATCATTTCGGCTGTCACGCCTTCCGGGAAAGCCCCCTCCATATTTTGGTGTCCTCCCTCGGGTTTCATTTCACTCATATTGTCTGCCGTAAAATTTGGAACCGTGACGGAAGGATAGCCATCAAAATTTATTATTATGTTTTCAAACGACACTCCAAGCTGGGCCAGACCGCCCGCAGGTGTATTCGGATAATATACAAGAAATCCGACATTTGCAATTGGATCTAATGCCTTTGAATACCAAGAGGGATCCAAAACCAGCACGTGATGTTCAGGAACGCCAAAGTGGAAATCATAGTTGGGATCCTCGGCCGGGCTCACAAAATGATCCAGCCTTCCCCACGGATCCGTCTCCGTGTTTCCGTTCAGCACAAAAAACTGTACCGCAATGCCCGTACTGTCTCCGGTCTGAAGCCCATCAGCATATATAAAAGAGCTCACCCCCAGCATCATCATAAGTGAAAGTAATAAAAGTATGGTTTTTTTAAGCTTACTTCTCATGAATTACATCCTCATTTTTTTGAAATAAACAAATGCGACAAAACCAAGCGCGATTGCCAAAAGCACTATTGCAACTATAGTAATTATGAGTTTTATACTTGAGCCGCTCTTTTCCTCTTTTTCGTCATTTTTTGAAGGCTCCTCTGCCTTATCTTCCTTAGCATCTTTCTCGGTTGATTCGTTTTCCGACACCTTGATTTCCTCATCAACCTTTGTTTCCGCCGCCTTCTCTGTTCCTTTTTCTGTTTCTAATTCCGGCGAAGAAGTTTCCGCAATAGGTTCAGTTTCATCCACCGGAGGATCAGTCTCGTTTGTAGGCGGTTCGGTCTCTATAACAGCAGGGACATCACTTTCAGATTCTTCGTAATCCCCCTCTTCCGATGTTTCAGGTTCCGGCATTTCTTCAAAATCAAGACCGATTATGGAATAATCCATGGAGTAACCTGTAAAATGATTGATCATCTCCGCACGGTTTTCATCTGTAAACAGATCAAAAACATCTACTCTGTACAATTTAACCCCATCACCAAGCTTAAATGTCTGATCCGGCATCGTAATATCATCATATCCTTCAAAATGAAGGACCCAGTTTGTTATCGCAAAATCACAGGTGGGCTGCTTATATCCTTTTTGAGCGTGAATTGAAAAATACGCACTTCTCATCGGGCCATAACCATACTTATATATGGTCGAATCAAAAACAACATCCAAATGTCCCGCCGGAAGGTATTCAAATGCAAATACCTCTTCCTGTTCCATGTAGTTAAAGCTATATACAGGATCTTCCGGCACACCGGTATAATCTACATCCGGCTGTTTTATTACCCCTCCTTCAAACACCTGATCATTCTGCGCAATGAATGTGATCCTAAGTCCACTGTTTTCGCCTTCCGCAGGGCCATCGGCTACAGCTGTTTGTATGGAAATAAGCAACATAGCCGCTGCAAGCGCAAATGCTTTTACTCCCCTTTTTTTCATAAGTTCTCCTCCAATGGTTGAATCTTTCTTTTATATTTCAAACATTATAGACGCTTTTTTTCATATTTGCAATTGCTTTTTTGCCCATTTGAGTTTAGAATCATGTTAGAAAAAAGCCGTAAAAAAGGAGGTTTTGTAGGTAAATATGACAGAACGCGTCAAAAAATACATGGCATATATCGATTCTCTTATCGAATCGAACGATCCCGATACCGACTGGGATGCAGAAACCGCACGCCACCTTGTGCAGATAAAGTTTTTTATGCATGAGCGCTTCATACATCTTATCGTTACGGTCCTTTTTGCGCTGATGGCAATAATGGTACTTGGAATATTCCTGTTGTCTTCGGAATTCTCCTGGCCCGTCATGGTCCTTTTCCTTTTGATCATGGTGCTCCTTGTGCCTTATGTAAAGCACTATTATCTGCTTGAAAACAGCGTGCAATATATGTATGTTCAGTATGACCGCATGCTGAAAGCATCCGGTAAGAAAGCTTTCTTCATCAAATAAAAGCAACAGGTTTTGGCTCTAAGCCAAAACCTTTCTTTTTTTATCCCTGCCGTCAAGGATCTCTTCTATCTGTTCTCTGACTGTTGATGCCGTCCCAACAACCGCCGGGTCGAACATCGTGCCTGAGCAGCGGTAGAGTTCATCAAAGCAGTAACTCAGCGAATATGCCTTTCTGTAGGGTCTTTCCGATGTAATGGCATCTATGGCATCGGCCACGGCAATAAGTCTTGCCCCTATGGGGATCTCATTCTCTTTAAGACCGTCGGGATATCCCCTTCCGTCAAATCTTTCATGATGGCTTCGGATCAGCACTGCCGTTCTCTGCATTCCCGCAGCGTGCGCAAATATGCCGTCACCTATGACCGAATGCTTCTTTACCTCTTCATACTCATCATTGTTTAAATGTCCGTTTTTTTCAAGTATCTCCTGCGGCACGCATATCATCCCGATATCATGGAACTTTGCAGCGTCATACAGGGCTTCCTTATTTTCATCTCCGATATCGATATGGGATGCAAGAAGCATGGTGATCTGCTTTACAGTATCTGAATGACCGCACATGCCTTCAGATCTGCCCTCGACATTTGCAAGCATATCTTCAAGAACGCTCTTATAATTTCCCTTTATGTCTCTTTCGCTTCCGAATTTCTTTTCACTCTTGTCAGCGTACACATTTGTTTCGGCCTCATGCTTCCATTCGTAGGAAGGCCGTTTATTGTCGCTGGCATCCAAAAGATGGCCGGCCCCCGCCGCTATATGTATGTCTTTTTCTTCCGCCAGGGCGCCGAGCTTTCTGTGATACGCGGCATAGTTTTCGTTCCAGTCGTGGATAATTATCGCAAACTCATCACCGCTGAGTCTGTAATATTTGCCCTTGTCTCCGAATATACCTGTCACTGCCGCGGCGGCATTTACAATGAGTTCATCACCCTTGTTGCGGCCGCCGGTCTCGTTGGCATCACGAAGGCCCTTCAGGTTCCACAATACAAGAAGGCTGTCATTTTTTGTGTCCAGATCATCATATTTTTCAAGCTCTTCTTCAAATGCCTTTCTGTTATAAAAACCGGTAAGGCCGTCCGTATGATTCAGCTTATCTTCCTCAAGCGTGGCGCTGTGCTGTGCATAAAGAGCCTTGAGCGATATATATGCGCGCTGCATAAGCAGCATCTCAAAAATGGTAAGCCCCACAAAAGCGATCGTCCTGTAACCTATCGGCAGTTTGAACATATATGCCGCAAGCGATCCTATCACCGCCACCGTCACGATAATACCGCTTATTATGACTATCTTGTTTGAAAGTATCTCTTCTTTCTTTTTATCCTTCAATATGCCGGCAGCTCCCAAAAAGACCGTTACAAGTATCAGTATATGCGTTGCAGGAAGCATCTGATAAAGGTCCAAAACTCCGGTCGCAAAAAGCAATGCCTGAATTATTATGTTGGCAGCAAACACATAGCGCATGTATTTCAGATATGCATATCCATCGCCCAACATGTCGCTTATAAGGTCTATGATCAAAAGCGGCAAAAGCGCCAGTGAAAAATATATAAGCATTCCGCCAAGCGCCTGATTGCCGGTCACAAGCCCGAAGATGCCGCTGTCAGAGACCATCCATACGCCGCTGCACAAAAACAAACCTGCGAGTTTCGCAAACACGCACTTAAGCTTTTTGTCGGTGATCCACTTCTTTGTCGCGGAATTTATCCTGATCATGATGCAGAATACCATCTCAAGCAGAATGACTATCAGGCAGATTATATTGACCGCGTTTTCCCGCAACACATCATCTATAAGGTTCGTATATGTCGTTATGCGGATATCGTTCAGATACATGGCCCTTCCGGACTCAAATCTGGTAAGGTAGACCTTTATCTGCTTTCCGGCATACGAGCTGTACATCGGTACGCTGATATAATATGTTCCCAAAGTCGTTTCCGTACCGTTCATCCGGGCAGCGGTCGTCTCATATACCATCTCCCCGTCAATATCCACTCTTATCCACTGGTACTGGTCGCAAAAAACCAGCATGGTATTGTCCATGACCTTGGGAAGAGTATTTGTAAGTATGGCTATACGATCGCTCTTTTTGAAGCTGAGCGGAAACTGGGCCACCTTTGTCTCACCTTCCATGGTGATCATCCACGGGTCGTTAAATACCATCTTGCCCGTGCCGTCAAGGTAATTGGTCTCGGTGTCCATACTGTTGCCAAGTATGAACATAAGTATTGCGATCGCAACAATTGACGTAACCAATGCTATATTAAGTATGTCCTTTGCGCCATTAGGCTTAAATCGATCGGGCAGCTTCATCGCTTACCCCCCTTCCGATCATTCAAAAATACTGCAGATCTTTGATGTGTTCTTGATGCCGTACTCTCCGTTTATAAGAACTTCTCCCCAGTCAGGCGAAAGATTTTTTCCTTCCCAGTCGTTTGAAATGTCCAGATATTCAACGCCCCCGCCGTTGCCCTTCCAGCTCCAGCCAAGATATCCTATGTCATTTTCGGTGCAGTACTGCATGATATAGGCTTCGTCGACATCTCCGTCCGAATGTTTATATCCGAATTCGCCGACGCATATGCAAAGGCCTTCGTCCGTTGCGCCCTCTATGGCTTTCCGGATCGTATTTTCGTTCTTTCCGGCCGCGCCGTACATATGGACAGAAAACATGGTGTTTTTTAATGGATCCGAATCAAAGACTTTCTGTCCGTATTCCGCAATGCTGTCCGCATACTGCCCCCAGCCGGCAGCATCCACCATAATGGTATTCTCTATTCCGGCCTCACGGAGCTTTGGAATGACCGTCTCGTACCCTTCGGCCCATGTGCCTATATCCGACCAGTTGCCGTACCATTCGTTTGCAATGTTTAAGATGACATATTCTTCCTTACCGACATATGCATCCTTTACGCTTATCCAGTAATCTGCGATATCTTCAAGCATCTCTATTGAATTATCGCCCGTTCCGTCATGCGCCTCAAGAATGGCTACCATGTTAAGATTTTTGCATACGTTTATAAGAGTCTTAAGCGTATATACCGCATCGGCAGAATATTTCTGTCCGCTTCCGCATACTATGCGCACACAGTTGCAGCCGGCTTCGGAAATGGCCTTTAACGAAACTCCGTCCTGATCCTTGAACCAGCAGTGCGCCTCGTTTATGCCTCGCATAACGAATTCATTCCCGTTTGCATCAAGAAGCTTTGTTCCTTCCACCTTAAAACCGCCTTTATCTTCCGGCTCGACTTCCGAGGTCTCTTCTACAGCGGTCGTTTCCGGTTCGGTGCTTTCTGCCTCTTTGGACTCTGCCGCAGTCTCGGTCTTTGCAGCGGTCGCTGTTTCTTTTTCACTTGAACTACCGGAGCATCCTCCAAGCAGCATTGCTCCGGCTACCATTACGGCAAGGTATTTCTTTAATCTCATATCCGATTCCTTTTTATTTCTTAATTTGTCTTCTCAGAATAATCATATTTAAGATCGTCCAGGACCTTTTTAGCCATGTCATATGCGGATTTAACAGCCTTGTCGTCAACAAGCTCTATCTTTATGCCTTCTTTGTAGACTGCCATGATCTTGTCTTTAAGTTTGCCCTCATCCGTAAAGGAATCCGATCCGATCTTCACATCTTCACCCGAAACGGTAATGACAATTGTATCATCCTTTGCCTCGGTAGTACCTTCCGTAGCTGCGACTGTCTCATCTGCGCTGCTTTCGACCGGCGCAGCAGTCGTTTCGGTATTGTTTTTATTTGACTCGGTCTTTTTATCGTCCTGATAGCCCCATTCAAAACCGCCGTATATCCAAAGGCCGAAGCCTCCTCCGAAAAGCATTCCCAAAAGTATAAGCACTATAAGGAAATTCCTGACCGGGTGTTTTTCTTTTTTCTTCTTTTCTTTCTGCTGTTTGCTCATCTTTCTTCTCCTCCTGAATATTTGATATAGATATGTTCGTTCTGTGAGCCCAGGGCGCTGAGAACGCCCTGCACAAGCTCAAAATCTCTTTTAAAGATCTCCTTGCTGTCATAGCCAAAGACTATGAACAAAGGTCCGTCCGCCGAGGCATTGTCCGTATACTTTGACAGTGCTGCGCCAAGTGAGTTTTTTGCATACAAAAGATCGTCCCAGCCGTATGCTATCTCTTCGTCCGTCTCGCCGCATACCACGTGCAGCCTGCGATCATCTCCGTTTGTAAACACGGATATGGTGACTATCTTTACGTAGTCTTCAAAGGCTTTTTCCCCCGCAAGCTTTGCCTCTGTCACGGTAAGCTCTTCTTTCAGCCTGTTTTCCTTTTCCAAAGCTTTTGCGGCCGCATCTTCATATTCTTTTTCTTTTCCCGCAGCTTTTTGCTCTGCCGCCTCTACCTTTTGTTTTGCATCCTCTATCTCCCTCTGCGAGGCAAATGTGTTTTGCATGAGTATGTAAAACATCATGATCAGTATGACATCCAAAAGAGGCGTGAGTTCAAGCAGTATCTCTTTTCTCTTTTTCACGCTTTCTCCTTCTCTGCCTTTCTTTGTAAGAATACCTCGGCAGCACGTTCACTCTCCTCTAAGGTCGGAGAGATAAAGCTGTCCATGAACTTAAAAACTATTGCAAACACAAGCCCCCAGAAGGTGGATGTAAGCGCGGCAAAAAAGCCTCCCGTTACATCGGTGCCATCACCCACCATTCCAAGAAGTGCGGTTACCGTTCCGAGTATCCCAAGAAGCGGGAATATGCCCGTTATTGTTCCGTAGAGAGTGTACCACTTTACTGCGGTCTCGCGCATTTCGTCTATCTGCTTTTCCGAAAGGTCTTTAAGATCCCTGTCAAGGTCCATGACGCTTTCCGCTGCGGCAGGTGCATATACTTTTCTGTGCATCGCATTGTAAAGGCTTTTTATTCGTTTGCCCGCAATGACAAAAACTGCGATGTTTGCAAACATCAAAAGGAATATCAGGCCGTCATAGCCGATTATATTGCTGAAGATCGTATCAAATACCGACATTTTCCCCCTCCCCTAAAAACGATCAATATGTCGCTTTATTTTACTGCCAGGCCTATTGCGGCTATTATGATCCCTATGACAGCCACACATATCTCGGCCGCCAATATAAAGCCGCCCAAAAACAGAGGCCAGGACTTTTTAATCCGTCCGTCAGGCTCTTTTATCAGCTTATCCCTGATCCCCAGATAATTACCAAGGATAAATACCGGCACGACCACCCACAAAAACATGGAAGTGCTTGCCGCCAAAGAAACGCTCTTCCCTGTTTCTCTCCCCGACGCCGGCAGTGCTATATACGTCAGGTAGAACCAGGCGATATATAAGAATGCCGAGACTGTTTTTATTACCGGCTTTTTGCTCGCGACCCCGGGCGGAAGAAGCTTTTTGTAATTTGGTGACGGTTCTTCATTTTCTTCCGGAATGTCATTATATACCGTTTGCCATTGCCGGTCTGTGTTCACGCGTTCCGGGGCTTTTCCCGTTTGCGATACACTTTTGCAAAACCTGATGGCGCCTGCAAGTTCATCTGCGCTCGCAAATCTTTCCTCGGGTTTTAACATGGTGCATTTATCTATTATACGCTGAAGGCCTTCGGATATATTTGCAGCGGCCACCGCCTCCATAAGCTTTCCGAGTCCGTAAATATCCGTCCTTACAGTGGATGCCCCAAAGCCGTATTGCTCCGGCGCCGCATATCCGTGCGTTCCCAAAAGCTCTGTATCGACAGCCTTATCTCTTTTATCAAGCTTTGCCGCATCAAGATCCAATAATACCACTCCCGCAGCCGGTGATATCTTTACATTTGACGGCTTTATGTCTCTGTGTATCACGGGCGGATCAAAACCATGCAGCCTTGACAGCACCTCGCAGATATCAAGCGCTATGTCCATGACCTGATATTCCGGAAGCCCGCCCTTTTTTTTGCAGATCTCGTCAAGATCGTTTCCCGAGACATATTCCTCTATAACTATGAGCTTTCCGTCTGCTTCGATCAGGTCGTAGACCTTGGGCATATGCCTGATCGGACGGTCCATTATCTTTTGATAGACATTAATATTGAAATGATCAAGGACTTTTTTTACAAAGATCTCCCCGCTTTCCGTGTGCTTGACAAGAAAAACGCCATGTTCCCTGTTGATATCGGATATCTCTTTGTAGTATGATAATCGAAGTCGATCCTCGTAATTCATCATTTCCCCCAGAGTGTATAGTAACTCACTGTTATTTATACCATAATATACTGGGCTCGTCAAAAGTTTTATGCGCAAAAAGGAAAAAAGTTTTATGAAAAAAGATACTTCGAAACTGGATGAAATATTAAACTCGGGCAAGCGCGATATGCTTGCCGGTTTCTTTAAGGAAAACGAAGGCGATATGCTTTCACCGGCTCTTTCATCAGGCACCTTTATAAGAGATCTTGCAAAAAAGAATGGGTTAAAGCTTGATGAGGCATACATGCGCGCAGGCATGTCTGCAAGCTACGGCCGCAAGATATCATCCGGCAAGAATGTACAGAAAAGAGACACCATCATAAGGCTTGCGGTCGCGCTGCATGCCGACCTGACGGAAGCAAACAGACTTTTAAAACTGTACGGCCTGCGCGCTCTTTACCCCCGCGACAAGCGCGACGCTGTTTTGATCGTCGCCTTTAACGAAGGCTTATCTGACACGAATGATGTGGACAGCCTGCTTGCAGAATACGGCCTTTCGCCTCTTGAAAAATGCTCGCGCGAAGGTTAAGCCCCGGCTTTTTTGTTTTTTTGCTCCGGTGGTGTACCTAATTTGTTTTTTCTGCGTTTTGGTATACTGCTCTACTACTGCTTTTCATGTGCCTGCGGTGTACCTAACTTGCTTTTTTTCATGTTTGGTACATCATCGTTCTGCTTTTTTGTCTTGACGGTGTACCTAACTTGCTTTTTCCGCGTTTTGGTACACTGCGCCCATGCTTTTTAGGCGCCGGCAGTGTACCTAACTTGCTTTTTCTACATTTAGGTACACTGCTCTACTGCTTTTCAGGTGCCGGCGGTGTACCTAACTTGCTTTTTTTCATGTTTGGTACATCATCGTTCTGCTTTTTTGTCTTGACGGTGTACCTAATTTGTTTTTTCTGCATTTTGGTACACTGCGCCCATGCTTTTTAGGCTCCTGCGGTGTACCTAACTTGCTTTTTTTCATGTTTGGTACATCATCGTTCTGCTTTTTTGTCTTGGCGGTGTACCTAACTTGTTTTTTCTGCGTTTTGGTACACCACTACCATTCTTTTCAGGCGCCAGCGGTGTACCTAACTTGTCTTTTTCTACATTTAGGTACACTTCTCTACTGCTTTTCAGGTGCCGGCGGTGTACCTAACTTGCTTTTTTTCATGTTTGGTACATCATCGTTCTGCTTTTTTGTCTTGACAGTGTACCTAATTTGTTTTTTCTGCATTTTGGTACACCACGCCCATGCTTTCTAGGCACCGGCAGTGTACCTAACTTGCTTTTTTTCATGTTTGGTACATCATCGTTCTGCTTTCTTGTCTTGACGGTGTACCTAATTTGTTTTTTCTGCATTTTGGTACACCACGCACCTGCTTTTTAGGTGCCGGCGGTGTACCTAATTTGTTTTTTCTGCGTTTTGGTACACTGCGCCCATGCTTTTTAGGCTCCTGCGGTGTACCTAACTTGCTTTTTCTGCGTTTTGGTACACCACGCACCTGCTTTTTAGGCGCCGGCAGTGTACCTAACTTGCTTTTTCCCATATTTTGGTACATTAGCAGGTCGTCCAACATAAAAATGCAGTGTACCATTTTTGCATAAATCTTATTTTGGTATGTATTTGCTGCAATTATAGCCAAATCCGTCTGTTTATATAAATATTATATTTTGGAAGCAATATTGTCACCTTAGGGGTGGCAATATTTTTTTGTCGTATATGATATACTTTTATTACTAAAAACATGGAGGAAAAATCACTATGGATCAACCGCAAGCTCTTAGATGTCCCAAATGTAACGGGATTCATATTCAAGTCATTAATCAGCAAAACGTAACAGGAAAAATAGTCGACACCAGAAGGAACAAGGGTTTTGGATGTTGCAAAGGTTTTATCGGAGCAGTTATACTCGGACCGATCGGCTGGCTGTGCGGTCTGTGCGGTATGGGAAAAACCAAAGGCAAATTTAAGGATAAGCGCCAATACACAAACAAAATAGTTTATGTGTGCCTTGACTGCGGAAATCAATTTGAAAACTGACAGGCACCCTCCTTACTACTACAGCCGTCTTTTGTGGGCAAAATCCATGAATGCCTGCAGCTGGGGTTGTCATCAAATCCCCGAGAGAAGTTTTTTCTTCAAAGGATATCAATTCCCGGTATGCGCCAGATGCTGCGGAACGATACTTGGCCATTCCATTGCTATTTTTATGTCTTTTTTTAGACACTTTATTTCCATACCTGTTGCGATATTGATGTCCGTAATAATGTTTTTCGATTGGTTCATTCAATACATCGGCTTAAAAGAATCCAACAACAAACGGCGATTTGCAACCGGTATACTCGGAGGTCTCGGAACATCATCTTTATACCTCAGGATGCTTCGTATTTTGGTATTAAAAGTTTTCAAAAGGTGACTTGGTTTTTTCGGCGACTTGCCTTTCATTGTTTATATACTTTTTATGGCTATAACAGGTAGTGTACCTAACTTGCTTTTTCCCATATTTTGGTACATTAGCAGGTCATCCAACATAAAAATGCAGTGTACCATTTTTGCAAAAATCTTATTTTGGTATATATATGCTGCAATTATAGCCAAATCCGGCTGTTTATATAAATATTATATTTTGAAAGCAATATTGTCACTCCTATGGTGGCAATATTGTTTTTGTTCAAATGTTATAATTTAATCAAAGCTTTTGGAGAAGCTTTAATTTACAAAATCATCAAACAGGAGGCATGACAATGAAAGAAAAACTAAAGTACATCTTCCCAACACTATTACTAATCATAACAGTAAGTGTTTTGTCCGGGTGCACATCATTAATCAGTCAAATAAACGAACAGGCATCCAAATCAATACCGGCCACTACAAAAGCGAACTCTGCGCCTGCGCCAAGTTCATCTTCACAAAGTCAGATTGCTGTTAACGAATCTCCATCAACTGTCGATGAAGAAACATCCCCAATCAATTTTGAATATGTGTTGATGCTTGATATCTCTTCTGAAGAAAACATTGCATTGGCAAAGTATGACCTTGACATCGAGATAGACGGAAGGAAAATAACTACTCTATCTAATGGCGCAAATTACAAAAATTCTGTTCCTATAAATGACGGCACACATACAATTACGTTCACATCAAATAAAAACGCATCCATTAATTCAACAGAACACTTTACTACTACCGGCGACGCTCATATTTCCTGTTCACTTAAGAACCGAACCGCAAAAATTGATATAAAAGACTTTAACTGCACTTCAGGTAATGAAGTCATACCGTCTCCGGAAACAACACCCGATATTCCTATAGATACTCCGACGATACCCGAGCAGCCAACTGCTCCCCCCACTATACCAAATCCGCCCACGATCACACCGGAGCCTGCTTCTCCCACTGTTGAGGAGACGCTTCCGCCCTCTCCCCCTCAGCCTGCCGTTCCTTCGGAATACAATAGTGCTTTGGCTGATGCATATGATTATAGCTCGTTGATGCATATGTCCAAAAAGGGCATCTACGACCAGCTAACATCCGAGTACGGAGAAGGATACTCCACCGAAGCAGCACAATACGCTATAGATCACGCGCAAATAGACTATAACAATAATGCTTTAAAAAGCGCTGCTACCTATGTGGAAACAATGCATATGTCAAAAAGAGGCGTTTATGAGCAATTGGTTTCCGAATACGGCGAACAGTTTACACCCTCTGAGGCCCAATTCGCTATAGACAATCTAAATGCAGATTACAACAAAGCTGCTTTGGAATCCGCAAAATCATATAAAAGTCTCTTTGACATGTCTTCATCTGAAATATTTGACCAGTTAACGTCTGAATATGGTGACAAGTTTACTGCTGCAGAAGCTCAGTATGCTATTGATAATTTGAAATAGTATCTCCGGACGTCAGAATGCTTAGCCAGTTAACTCCGGTGCCAAAGCATTTATCTAAGAAAGGGGCTGTAAAAAACAGCCCCTTGTCATATAAAAAGCGCCTCGCAAATTATACCCCTATTACACCCTTTGCCTGCAATAGTGTCAAGGGTATAATAGGGGTATGAATGCTGCGAAGGGTTTTATAATAGTTCAAAAAAACACTTTACTAATACCTATTGCACTTTTCACGAGAACATGCTATAATTGCAACTGAAAATCAGTTGCAAAGGAAGACGTGCGAAATGCCCAAGAAGAAAGACTTGATAGATAAACTATTTAGAAAGCCTTATCCTAAGAACTTTACCACAAGAGAATTGGATTTATTGATGAGCAAATGCAATTGTGATAAATTTCAAGGTGGAAGAGGTTCCGGAATCGGATACATCCATACAAAAAGCAAACGAATAATTCAATTTGATGGTCCGCATCCGGGAAATGAATTGTACAGGTATCAGGTGGAAAAAGTAAAA
>Ga0247608_10004072_pt1 | contig 16620 bp, 15 predicted proteins | sample 176DNAGHGlowgp2_FD_193490 | JGI IMG/M metagenome (GOLD analysis project Ga0247608, IMG submission 193490) | Sheep rumen microbial communities from Palmerston North, Manawatu-Wanganui, New Zealand - 1766 DNA GHGlow gp2 | ecosystem: Host-associated > Mammals > Digestive system > Stomach > Rumen ... | reverse complement strand
CAAAGTTACGAATAAGTGAGCACAATACAAAACAAAAAACATTATTTTTGTTTATATTGTCGAGCGGAAGTAACTTCTAGCATGGCGAAAAGTTAATGCAAATCAAGCGAAACACAAAGAAAAAAATGAATTTTCTTTGTTCATTCGATTGCAACGCCACACTCAGACCTTCAGGCCAAAGAACGGAAGTAATAACCAGAAATCCTAAACTATCCTAATAATTCGAGCAAAGGAACAAATAATCACGGAATTATGAGTATCTTTGCAAAGTTATTTTGGAAAAATATCGATGACAAATTAAATTAATCCGAAAGGACATGGAAAGAAAACTGTTTTGTGAGATATCTCCTTTTACCTATCGGCTATCGATGGAGAAGGAAATCCTGAAGCGCCACATTCAGGACATGTTGCGGAAGACGCAGTTCGCTAAGAAGCGGACGGAGGAGTCGCTGCCTGTGGTGATCTATCGTCACAACTCGCTCATCCGTCGACGACTGGGCAATGTGAACATGCAGTTGCAGGAGAACAAGGCAACAAACCTGGCTCTGGCAGTGAAGCACATCGACGGACTCATGATTCGTCCTGGCGAGACATTCTCCGTATGGCGACTCATTGGGCGCACTTCTAAGCGGAAGGGCTACAAAGAGGGACTGACCATCGCCAAAGGTAAACCCTCGCAGGGCATCGGAGGTGGCATGTGCCAGCTGTCGAACCTGATACACTGGCTCGTGCTGCACAGCGAACTGACCATCACCGAGCACCATCACCACGACGGACTCGACCTGTTTCCTGACTTTGGCCGCCAGATTCCCTTCGGCACTGGCACCAGCATTTCGTATAACTATATCGATTATCGGTTCCGTAACGACACCCAAAACACTTATCAGCTTCGACTATGGACGGACGACGAGTATCTGTGCGGTGAACTGCGAGCCACTGAGCAGCAGCCACATACCTTCCACATACATGCAGAGAACGAATTCTTCTCACGTGAGAACGGGGTAATCTACCGTAATGGCGAAGTCTATCGCGACGTCATCGACCGCACATCTGGCCAGCGTCTTGAGAGCCAACTCATCCGCACCAACCATGCACGGGTGATGTACGACTGCCCGCCTTCTATCGTTATTAGAGAAGAGAATATATGCAGATGACATTTTTGACTAATTTTGCAGACATGAAAGAACAACTTTCTATTTTACGCTCAGCTATTCTTGCAGGCCTTTGTATCTCCATAGGTTGCGTTGTCAACCTCCGTGTAGGCGGTATCGGTGGAGCCGTCCTGTTTGCTTTCGGCCTCCTTGCCGTCGTCCATTACAAGCTAAAGCTCTATACAGGCACTGCAGGCTTCATCCGTGCCAAGGGCGACTGGAGCATGCTCCTTTTCGTTCTTCTCGGCAATATCATCGGCTGCGGACTCACAGCCCTTGCCGTCACCTATGCCCAGCCCGACATTCTGCCTCCCGACCTTGCCATTGTGCAGTCGCGACTGGCCAAAGGACCCTTTGCCTGTTTCCTGCTTGCTATCGGTTGCGGCTTTATTATGACCACCGCTGTCCAGTTTGGCAGAGAAGGCAAGTTTCTACCTCTGCTGTTTGGCGTACCAGTCTTCATTCTCTGCGGCTTTGCCCACTCCATAGCCGATGCCTTCTATTTCCTGGCAGTTCCAGAGCTATACAGTCCTCAGCTTCTGATTGTCTACATCGCTGAAGTCCTGGGCAACTTCGCTGGCTGCAACCTCTATCGCTGGGTCATCGCCAAGCAGGACAATGTTTAGTCAAGAAATGTTAGCAAAAATGACAAAAAAGCAGAGATACGAGTGGATACTCAAGTACTTCAAGGAGAAAATGCCTGAAGTGCAGACGGAGTTGGAATTTGGCAGCGAGTTTCAGCTGTTGGTGGCTGTGATGCTGAGTGCACAGTGTACGGACAAGCGCATCAATCAGGTGACGCCGGAACTGTTCAGAAGGTTTCCTGATGCCAGAAGTATGGCGCAGGTGGAGAGCGACGAGGTGCTGGAATACATCAAGAGTGTCTCCTACCCTAATTCGAAAGCCGACCATCTGGTGAAAATGGCGCGCATCGTGACGGAACAATATGGGGGTGAGATACCACACGACATGAACGCGCTGCTGACGCTGCCTGGCGTAGGACGCAAGACGGCGAATGTGGTGCAGAGTGTGGCGTTCGGCAAGTCGACACTAGCCGTAGACACGCACGTGTTTCGCGTCAGTCATCGCTTGGGACTGGTATCGGAGAAGGACAACACGCCATACAAGGTAGAGATGGCGCTGACAAAAAACATACCCGAGGAAGATATCCCTCGGGCACATCATTGGTTATTGTTGCACGGCCGTTATGTTTGTACGGCGCGGAAACCTCATTGCGAGCGTTGCGACCTTAGTTGCGTTTGCCCCACTTCTTCTGCTGCTGACCACCGTTAAAAGGATTCCGCCAGCCACCCTGCGGTCCATTAGGATTCTGCCAGCCACGCATCATACGACGGTGGAAACGGTTCTCAGCCATAATGGCATCGTAGACCTTCTTGGCAGGTATGGCTTTCATCATTTTCTGATGATAATTCTGCTCAATCTGTCGAAGCTCGACATTCAACTTGTCGCACTCCTTCAGCGTAGCCTCGCAAGCCTTGTCGTCTGCAGGCTGTTGCTTAGTAGCCTTACGAATCTTGTCGTAGACGGCACGCTGCTTTTGGTGCATCTCGCGAAACAGCGGAAAGAACTTGTCGGCTTCCTGCTGGGTAAGCTTAGCCTGTTCCGTCACAAACTTCTCCATATCGGCATCGAACTTCTCAGGTGAGAACTTCCGAGGCCCCTGAGCGCTCACGGAAACAGCCATGAGCAACTGGAGAATCAAGATGATAAATGTTTTTTTCATAGTCGCGTCAGTTTAGTAATTTTCGGAGAGATAGGCGTAGATTTCAGCATTGTCCAGCATGGCATAGTCTGCTGCATCGTCATAGTAGCTGTTATCCTGGACATCAGAGGTTGATGCAGAGGGCACAGGTGTTACTGCGGCCATATGGACTGCATCTGCAGAGGTGGACTGAGACTGCATGAAGTAGTAGCTGACACCCATAGCCAATGCCAATATAGAACAGGCTGCTGCATAGAGCCAAGGACGCATCTGCACCTTACGGGCACGGGACTGACTGACGGGAGCAATAGACTCCTGCTTGGCAACTTCAACTTCAGGAAGGTTGTTCATTACCTGCTCTGTAAGCTGCTCGAAGTAGCCCTCTGGAACGCGGAATGGGTTTCTGTTTCCGACCTTCTGCTTGAGGTATAATTCATCGTTGTGTTCCATCATCGTAGAATTGTTTTTTCTTTTTGACGTTATATCAGAACAAAGGTTTAATCGCGACGCTTAAAAAATTCTGTAATCTTTTTCACTGCAATATGATAGGAGGCTTTCAGCGAGCCTTCACTGGTTTCGAGAAGTTGGCTCATGTCGCTATATTTCATGTCGTCGAAATAGCGAAGGGTGAAGACACGGCGCTGCACTTCAGGCAGCTGTGCAATAGCCTCCTGAAGCTGGGCTTCCGTCTCGTCGCCATCGAAATAGCGGTCAGCCATCAGCGTGTTGGCAATACCCGTATCAACATCGTCTGTACTCAAAGCGTTCTTCTGACGACGCATAAAGTCGAGACTCTCGTTGACGGCAATACGGTAAAGCCATGTATAGAGACGCGAATCCTGGTGGAAACTGTCGAGATGAGTCCACGCCTTGATATACACGTTCTGCATCACATCGTTGGCATCCTCGTGAGTCAGCACGATACGACGAACCTGCCAATAGAGCTGTTCGCTGTATTCGCGCACCACCCGCTCGAAAGCCTTACGCTGCGTGGCAGGATTCAAAAGCTGCTGCATCAGGAGTTGTTCGTCGTCTTTATTCATTGTAAATAGGGTTGCAAATGTTTCCAAATGACATCGTCGTAGCCATAGACATCAGGCCATTCACGCCAAACGCCAGACTCATCAGGCCACATCGTGTTATATATAATATAAAGAGGTACGTGAGGCTTGACACCTACATAGCCTATCAATTTCTTCAGATCGTCCTTTTCTGGATGATCACGTAGCCAACGACGTCCCTGATCAGTCTCTGCCTGAAGCCCCATACCAATGCGGATGCGGTCGAGCAACCATTCGTCAGGATTGTCGAGCACGAAATTGGCCAGGTCGAAAGGTTTCGACACACGCACGCAACCATGCGACAAAGCACGCACTTCACGTTGGAAAGCACTAGGCGTAGACGTGTCGTGAAGATATACGGAATAGCGGTTCTTGAAGCGGAACACGATTCGGCCTAACGAATTGCCCTCCCCACCCTTCTGAGCCACACGGTACTTGCCACTGAGCAACATCTGGCGAGACACGGTGGAGGGGTCTAGTATCTGCTGGGTCTCCTTATCCACGATGTCATAACGATGACGGGCAAAATAGGCTGAGTCGCCAGCACGATGGGATACCTCATTCTTAATAATACTCATGGGGATGACCCACTGCGGGTTAACCTCCATCCATTCCAACTTACTGGTCAGCTGAGGCGACTTCGTGGTATGAGCACCACACACCACACGCATATCGAGCAAGTCGTTACCGTCATACGCATAGAGGTGGAAAGCTGGGATGTTGACAATGATACGCTTGCCTTGTGTTGCAATAGGCTCGTGACGACGCCAGCGGCTTCGCTCCATATTGACAATGACGCGACGACGATAGGCACGAGAAGAATCTTTGGGAAGCTGCTGCTTCAGATAGAGATAGGTGGCGTCAGTAGGCTGCACTTCGTGTAACAAAGCTGAGAGACTGTCGTTCTGCACTTTGCGCAACACATCGGCAGCAAACTGGCTAGTGGGCAGATCCATTGCCACATCGAACAGGCCACGATACTGAACATATTTGTGTTCGTCGTCCTGCTTTTCAATATCCAGATGATTAAATATGCGATGAGGATTGATAAAGCCGAAACGCTGACCATAACAATAGCGCAGACAGGCCTTGGTGAGCTGATAGTCGAGACGGGCTGCCACCAGATTAATAGGATTGGCAGCATCAAAAGAAAGCGTACACATACGGTTCAGGTCCTGTTCAATCTGGTCAATACCAAACGAACGCTCTGTCAGACCAATCTCGCCAACCGTATGTAACCAACTCAGCAGCGTATCGGCCTGTGCGTCGACACCATACTTGTCAATCCAGAACAGATGTCCGTTATAGCTGGCACGGGTCTGCTTGTCGGCTTCAGTAGATGAATGGTCTGCTTCCATCAGCTGATGAAGGTTTTTATCGATCAACTGAGGGCTAAAAACAAATGCAGGCGTCTTCATGTCAGAAAACGCCTCCATAGTAATTTCTCTGTTCTTATGTGTGGCATCTGTGCTACATCCCATCAGCAATAGCGCAGACGTGAAAAGGGATATCAGCGAACAGTAACCTTTCTTACCACCTTTCCTATTTTCAGAATGTAACAACCTTTGGGAACGTTTAAGTCTATGCGTTGAGAAGGGCTTTCAATCTTTGCAGACATCACACGGCGACCTGTCAGTGAAATCACCTCTAACGTCTGGCCTTGGGCACCCGAAATAGTCACCGTCTGACCACTAATGCTTATAGCTATATCCTCATCGATAGTCTGTTCCAAAGCCGGCATTACAGCATCGTTAGCTTTGACAGCTTGAGGAGCCATCAGGGTTAGTGTGGCAATGAAGGAAAATATGAGTATTTTTTTCGTCATAAGCACGTTTCGTTATATAGTTTGTGCAAATTTAGGGATTTTCTTCGAAACTTCCAAACTTTTTGAAGAAAAAATGCACTTTAGACGTCAAAAACAGCATTTTCGTCCGTCAAATGGGTATTTTCGAACACCTCTCGTGCCTCACGAAGCAACACTTGTTCGTCTTCATATCGCGACGAATAATGACCTAACAGCAACTGCCCCACCCCTGCCTCACGAGCCACCAAAGCTGCCTGACGGGCCGTAGAGTGATAATACTTCTGAGCCATCAACAGGTTGTCTTCACCGTAGGTGCTTTCATGATAGAGTGTGCTGACACCTTTTATGCGCGAGGGTAATGTGGGGATATAGCGTGTATCACTGCAGTAGGCATAGCTACGAGTAGGATCGGCAGGTTCTACAAGGCGTTCGTTCTTGACGACCTCGCCATCAGGTGTCGTCCAGTCTGCTCCAGCTTTGATATTATTAATCTGACTGGTGGGAATCTGATAAAAGTCTATCATGTCACGGCGGATATGAGGCATCGAAGGTTTTTCGCGGAACAGATAGCCACAACAGGGCATGCGATGTTCCAGAGGGATGCTCTCAACAGTAAGAGAACGATCCTCATAGATAACCTGCTGCTGGCTGGTGTCGACAGCATGGAAATCGACCTCATAATCGAAATCGTGACAAAACAACTGCATCTGCTGTTTCAGCATGTCCTCCAAAGCAGCAGGGGCATAGATGGCCAAACGGGCAGTACGGCCAAGAAGGCCGAATGTGCTGAGCATGCCTATCAATCCAAAACAGTGGTCACCATGCAGGTGGGTAATGAAAACGGCACTGATCTTGGTAAACCTTAAACGTGAGCGACGCAATTGCACCTGCGTACCCTCGCCACAGTCTACTAGAAACAGTTTACCCCTTATCTCAACGACCTGCGCAGATGCGTTATGGTGCAAGGTGGGCAAGGCACTGCCACATCCCAAAATATGAACTCTGAACGGTTCCAAGAACAATGACTATTATGAAAGGATTACATAAAGAATTCGTCCTGAGCATCCTCCAAGTCCACATCCATTCCATAGCGCTCTTTAGGCTTCTGGCGACTATATTCGAAAGTATCATCGGCATCTTTATAGACCAAGGAGTCTGGAGTCAGCTTAAGGATATCATAGATGTAGGTCTCTTCTTCCTCCGTACCACCCTCGCGTACCAAGACGATTTCGAGCTTTCCATGCGTCAGTTTCCAGGTTTTGTAGACAAGTGTACTTTGTTCAATACTTTCAGCAATACCACCCTCCTTGAGACTGATACCAACCTCGTCACTACCATCAATAGGATTAGGCATCACCCAATTACCTAAAAGGGCAGCCTGATTGATGACAGACAAGGCTTGTGTATGCGTATTATTTGCTATGACAGCCATACGATCGCCAACCTGCAAACCGCCAAACACTTGATCGTTCTCACGTGCAATGGTCAGGTCGAGTTGCAGCGTGTCGCCTGTATCAGTGATGAGCTGTAAGGTATTCATCGTTGTTTCCAAACCACATACGCCAAACAAGGTGGGGTCTGCTTTCGACATATAAGCCGAATCACCATTGTCGAAAGGCACCTTTTGGGTCTTACTACCACAGCTACCCAACAACATAACTAGAGCTGACAAAATGGTCAAAAATGATAGTTTCTTCATATGATTATTCTTTTTCTTTAGCTTCATTCCAAAGTTTATCCATTTCCTCCAAAGACATGGATGTCAATGGCTTACCAATACGAATGGAGTGCTGTTCAATATAATTAAATCGACGGATAAATTTCTGATTGGTCATTTCCAATGCATTGTCTGGATTGAGCTTATAAAGTCGTGCTGCATTGATAACGGAGAAGAGAAAATCGCCTAATTCTTCAGTAGAGCGTTGCTTATCCTCACAACGCAATTCTGCTTCTAATTCTTCAAGTTCCTCATGCACCTTAGCCCACACATCTTGCTTGTCGGCCCAATCAAAACCCACATTACGAGCCTTGTCCTGAATGCGGTAGGCTTTAATTAATGAAGGCAAAGCTGAAGGCACACCAGACAGGACTGTCTTATTGCCATCTTTCTCCTTCAGCTTGATTTGCTCCCACGATTCCAACACCTGTTCGGCATTCTTGGCGACAGCGTCACCATAGACATGAGGATGACGAAAAATCAATTTATCGCACAACTTATTGCAGACATCTGCAATGTCAAATTGTTGATTTTCTTCACCAATACGACCATAGAAAACAATATGCAATAGAACATCGCCTAACTCCTTACAAATTTCATGCTGGTTATCGTTGATTAATGCCTCACATAATTCGTAAGTTTCTTCTATTGTATTTGGACGCAAGGACTCGTTGGTCTGTTTCTTGTCCCAAGGACATTCTTCACGCAAACGGTCCATGACGTCGAGCAGACGTCCGAAAGCCTCCAATTTCTCTTCTCTTGTATGCATTCGCTCCATAGTGCAGGCAAAGGTACGACATATTTTTGGAATAAGCAAATAGTTAGACGAAAAATCTATTTTTATTTTGTCGTCTCGGAAATTCTTCGTACCTTTGACTACGTCGAAAGTACTTTCGTTCGAGAAAACTCAAATAAAATTTGGTTTTCTTCTCACTTATTCGTACCTTTGCACCCAATTTATAATAATGTATATGGAATTAGCAAGTAAATACGACCCAAAAGAGGTCGAATCAAAATGGTATCAGTACTGGCTGGACAACAAACTCTTTGCCAGTAAACCCGATGGACGTCAACCCTACACCATCGTTATCCCACCACCCAATGTGACAGGTGTGCTGCACATGGGTCACATGTTGAACAACACCATCCAGGACATTCTGGTGCGTCGTGCCCGTATGGAGGGTAAGAATGCGCTATGGGTGCCTGGCACCGACCACGCCTCTATTGCTACTGAGGCTAAGGTGGTGAAGAAACTCGCTGGTGAGGGTATCAAGAAGCGCGATCTAACCCGTGAGCAGTTCTTGGAGCATGCCTGGGACTGGACGCATGAGCATGGTGGCATCATCCTGAAGCAGTTGCGCCGTCTGGGTGCCTCTTGCGATTGGGACCGCACGGCTTTCACAATGGACGAGAAGCGTTCAGAGAGCGTCATCAAGGTATTCGTTGACCTCTACAACAAAGGACTTATCTATCGCGGTCTGCGCATGGTCAACTGGGACCCTAAAGCACTGACGGCCCTGTCAACAGAGGAGGTTATCTATAAGGAAGAGCAGAGCCATCTGTTCCACCTGAAGTACTATGTGGATGGTCTAGATAATCTAGAGAATCTAGAGTCTCTAGAGGCCGAAGGCAACATCATCCACAAGGATGCTAAGGGCTACTACGCTGTTGTTGCTACCACCCGTCCTGAGACCATCATGGGTGATACGGCTATGTGTATCAACCCCAAGGACCCGAAGAACCAGTGGCTGAAGGGCCGCAAGGTCATCGTGCCTCTGGTGAACCGTGTCATTCCCGTTATCGAGGACCGTTATGTGGATATCGAGTTTGGTACAGGTTGCTTGAAGGTAACACCTGCCCACGACACCAACGACTACATGCTGGGTAAGACGCACAACCTCGAGACCATCGACATCTTCAATGCTGATGGTACCATCTCTGAGCAGTCGCCTATCTATGTCGGTATGGACCGTATGGATTGCCGCAAGCAGATTGCTAAAGACCTGCAGGAAGTTGGACTGATGGAGAAGATTGAGGACTACGTCAACAAGGTGGGCTACTCTGAGCGTAACCCAGATACCGCCATCGAGCCCCGTCTTTCGCTGCAGTGGTTCCTGAAGATGAAGCACTTTGCCGATATCGCTCTGCCGCCAGTGATGAACGACGAGCTAAAGTTCTATCCTGCCAAATATAAGAACACCTATAAGAACTGGTTGGAGAATATCCAGGACTGGTGTATTTCTCGTCAGCTGTGGTGGGGTCACCGTATTCCTGCCTATTATTACAACGAGAACGATGACTACGTTGTTGCCGAGACCCGCGAGGAAGCCTTGAAGCTGGCTCAGCAGAAGAATCCTGCCATCACCGATGCCGACCTGCGTCAGGATGAGGATGCCCTCGATACTTGGTTCTCATCGTGGCTCTGGCCTATCTCGCTGTTTGACGGTATCAACAACCCTGGCAACGAGGAAATTAAGTACTACTACCCCACCTCAGACCTTGTAACAGGTCCTGATATCATCTTCTTCTGGGTAGCTCGTATGATTATGGCCGGCTATGAGTATATCGGCGACATGCCTTTCAAGAACGTCTATTTCACTGGTATCGTTCGCGACAAGCTGGGTCGTAAGATGTCGAAGTCACTGGGTAACTCACCTGATCCTATTGAACTCATCGAGAAGTTTGGTGCTGACGGTGTGCGTATGGGTATGATGCTCTCTGCACCTGCTGGCAACGATATCCTCTTCGACGAGGCACTATGCGAACAGGGCCGTAACTTCAACAATAAGATTTGGAATGCTTTCCGTCTGGTCAAGGGTTGGAAAGTGGCAGACATCGAACAGTCGGAGGCTGGCAAGATTGCTACCGCTTGGTTCGAGGCCAAGCTGAAGCAGACCAATGCCGAGGTGGACGATTTGTTCTCGAAGTATCGTATCTCTGAGGCTCTGATGGCTGTCTATAAGCTCTTCTGGGACGAGTTCTCAAGCTGGTATCTGGAGATGGTAAAGCCTGCCTACATCAATGGCGAGGCACAGCCCATCGACAAGCAGACCTACGACAAGACCCTGGAGTTCTTCGAAATTCTGCTGAAGATGCTGCACCCCTTCATGCCATTTATCACTGAGGAATTGTGGCAGCATCTGTATGATCGCAAGGATGGCGAGAGTATCATGCGCGACAGCTTGAAGCTTGCTGCTCCCTCTGAGGCTGACAATCAGCTCGCTGCACAGATTGAGAACGTGAAGCAGATTGTTTCCAGTGTCCGTATGGTTCGTAGTTCTAAGAACATTGCACCAAAGGAACAGCTCGATTTGCAGGTTGTTGGCAAGAACGACTACGAGAGCTATACCGCTGTCATCAGCAAGATGGCCAATCTGAGTGCCATCAATGTGGTTACTGAGAAAGATGCCACTGCCAGCTCCTTCATGGTTGGTACTGACGAGTTTGCAGTACCTCTTGGCAACATGATTGACATCGATGCCGAGATTGCTAAGCAAGAAGCTCAGTTGCAGCACCTTGAGGGATTCCTGCAGGGTGTCATGAAAAAACTCTCCAACGAGCGCTTCGTCGCCAATGCACCTGAGGCTGTCGTTGCTATGGAGCGCAAGAAGCAGAGCGATGCAGAAGGCAAGATTGCTGCATTGAAAGAAAGTATAGCTGCCCTGCGTGCCCAGAAGTAATGGGTATTTGACAGTTAGCTTTTAACCATAAAAAAACAGGGATAGTCAACAACGGCTATCCCTGCTTTTTTCTATATCTGCTTAAATACTATCTTCACCTGGCGTAATCAGCTTGTAGCCTTTACCGTGAATGTTGATGATCTCAATCTGCGGATCATCTTTCAGATGCTTACGCAGCTTGGTGATATACACATCCATTGAACGAGCATTGAAGTAATTGTCGTCAATCCAGATGGTCTTCAGTGCAAAGTCGCGCTGCAGAATCTCATTGGCGTGCGAGCAAAGCAGTGCCAACAGTTCGTTTTCCTTCGTGGTCAACTTGGTCTGCTTCTGACCAATAGCCAACAGCTGCTTCTGGGTATCGAAGATGAAATTACCAATGTGGTAGACAGAGCTCTCTTTATTCTTCTTACCATGCACGCGACGCAGAATGGCCTCTACGCGGAACACGAGCTCTTCCATAGAGAATGGTTTGGTGATATAATCATCGGCACCAATCTTGAAGCCTTCTAAGATATCTTCTTTCAGAGTCTTAGCCGTCAGGAAGATAATGGGAATATCTGCATTGGCCTGACGAATTTCCTGGGCCAGTGTGAAGCCGTCTTTCTTAGGCATCATCACGTCGAGTACACAGATGTCAAACTTGGTCTTGAGGAAAGCCTTATAGCCTGCCTCACCATCGGGGCAAAGTTCTGCCACATAACCTTTGGCTGCGAGATATTCGCGCAACAGCATACCGAGGTTCTCATCGTCTTCACAAAGAAGAATTTTCAGTTTTTCGTCCATAACCTTAATAATTTACGATTTAACAATTTACTATTTATATACTATTTATTAATTTCTATCCTCCTTGAGGATGGGCAATGAGATGGTGAATTTGGTTCCTTTACCCAACTCACTCTCACACTTGATGGTGCCCTGATGCAGGTCAACAATCTTCTTGACGTAAGCCAATCCCAGACCAAAGCCCTTCACATCGTGCTTATTACCAGTATGCACACGATAGAACTTATCGAATATTTTCTTCACGTTCTCTTTCTTAATGCCCTGACCAGTATCGCGAATGCTGAAGTGTAACTTGTCGTTGTCGTTCCATGTACGGATATATATATCCAGAGGCTCGTCCTGCTTACGATACTTCACAGCATTATCCATCAGATTGGTGATGGCATTCTGGAAGTGTACCTCATCAACAAAGATAGCCGAATCGACAGCCTCAATCTCCGTGTATATCTTGCCACCAGTATGTTCAACACGCAGATTAAACGATTGGGCAATATTCTCTACCATCTCGTTGAGATCCAGTTCTTTCTTCTTAAACACAATGCTCTTCTTATCGAACATCGACATCTGCAGCACTTTCTCTACCAAGAAGCGCAGACGCTTGGTTTCGTCGGAAATCACACCACTCAAATGCTTGGTCATTTGTTCCGACTTGGTAATCGAATCATCGTTCATCATCTGAACAGCCAACGAAATGGAAGCAATAGGCGTCTTCAACTCATGGGTCATATTGTTGATAAAATCGTTCTTAATCTCCGTATAACGTTTCTGACGGAAGATGACCACGATGGTAAAAAGGAACGTAATCAGCAACACGATGGTGAAGATGATGCTAGGAATCATAAAGCGCACTGACGAGAAGATATACGAGTTCATCTCTGGGAAGTGAATCTTCACGAGTCCCATCTTCGACTGCGGGTCATTGCGGAATAATAACTGCTGGTAGACATACTCCTTGCCCTGCTCCTCAAAGTCCGGACAACGGTATACCTCGCGACCATCCGTAGTAGACACTGTAAAGTGATATGGTATATTGATACCATTGTTGGCCAACTGCTCACGGATGTCATTATCGAGCATACGGAAATTGATACGTTCCTTCAGGGGTTTATCGCTGGCCGTATAGAGGATGTTATAGATGACCTCGTCCAACAAACCGCGCTGGTAGACATAACGGTTGCGCACAATTTCCTGCATCGTCTTGGCAGCATCGGCCAGGGTGTTTTTATCCTTACGCAGAATCATGGCCTTGGGCACTGAGGAGGGCTTCATTTCGAAGGTCTTCAGCTGGAACGACGAGTACACAGTACCGTCATCGGCAGCAACGGCAAACTGATGGCTATGCTTGATGCCACCTAGTCCGTCAGTATATACAGAATCCATCTTGAAGGCTCTGCGCTCAGTCTCTTTGACATCTTTCTCCAGATAGCGGGCCGTCTCGTTCACCTCCAGGTTGTGTGCAGCTTGGTACAGAGAACGATTCACACTCTCATCAAACTGCTCCTTCTTCATCTTAACCATCTCCTCGACATAGGAGAACTGAAGATAGAGCAGCGCCAGGAACGAGAATCCCATGATGCAGGCAATGGCCCAAATAGTAGACTTCTTCATATCGAGTGCAAAGATAGCATTTATCTCGATACAAAGAAGTCTTTTAGTTAATTATTTCCGTTAATTTTAACGTTATTAACTATTTTATCTAAGTTTAGTTTTGTTTATGCAATTATCAAAGATGAATATTCACATCCATTCCCAACTGAATGGGATTGCCACGCTGTGCAAAATAACGGGTACCGCCAGCAGCATTACTTTGTACTGCAAAGGTATTATAACGCGTATCGGTAATATTGCGTCCCCACAGGCTTACCAGCACTGGTCCGAAGTCGTAGTCGGCATGAGCACCCATGAGTGCATAGAACTTCTGAGCGTAGGTATTAGCTTCGTCCCACCACATCTTACCTTGTGCATTCATATTGGCACCAATGGTAAAACTGCCCAGATGATAATCGAGCATAGCACTGACCATATGCTTGGGCACGAAGGGAACGTACTTATCCTTATAGTTATCGTATTCATCGAACTTCGCATTGGTGAAGCTGTAGTTGACATTCCAGTCTATTGAATTGTCCAACAGACGTCCACGAAGGGTTGCCTCCATGCCGCACGAGTGACTCTTACCGGCATTGACCATCATACGTCCGTAGTTCGATCCAGGAATCATCTGCGACAGCTGCTGATTGCGAATCTGCATATAATACAGCGAGAGGTCGAAATGCAGCAGATTGTCGAAGAGGTTCAAGTGCGTACCAACCTCATAGTTCCACGACTCCTCGGGCTTATAAATAATGGTCTCCTCAATCACATCATAGTCGGCAATCGTATGAGCTACGTCATAGTCACCACGCATAGCATCCTGCTGATGGGCATTAAGTTCGGTCTGAAGAATATCAGAGAACATCTGGATATTATAGCCACCGGCACGATAGCCTTTCGATACCAGTGCATAGATATTACCCAACTTATCGTCAATGGTATACGTCAGTCCAACTTTGGGCAGCAGTTGCGTAAATGTCTTCGAACGGCTGTCTGCTACGTGCGACGTCAAATGATAGGTAGCCTGACGTCCGGCTGTTCCACCCGTCATATTCATGTATGCCAGTGCATCGTAACTGATTTCCTGCAAATCGCAATTAAAACGAAGTCCTAACGTCAGCTTCAAACGGTCGTTCAACAGCACGTTCGACTCATGGAAGGCGGCGAAGGTCATCGAGGGTGTCCTGAACGTTTCGGGCACAGCCATCTCAGCACTCATCGTAACACCCATACGGTCAACAGTAGCCTGCGGCATACCTGCCTTTACCATAGCTGCCTTCATGGCGTTCGCAATAGCAGTACCAATAGGCCCCGTGATAGCATCGCCAAAGGTGACGGGAGCATCAGTCTTCAAATACTGGTATGAGTTATACAAACCTGTGGCATGCTGCCAACGTGTCTTACCATGAGAACGAAGCACATACTCCTGAGTCAGAGCATTCATCTTCTGCTTCTGTTCCAATAGTAGATAGTCGGGCGTCATATAGTCCTGATCCATCAGCATCTTGTCATTCAGATATTGATAGCTGAAAGTTGACGTAAACATCAATGGTGCATCATTCAAGTCACCGCCAACACCAGTACTGATGCTAACACCTGTGTTCAGCATGTTACGCTTATAACCATTCATGATGGTAGTGGCAGGGTCAGCCACATCGTTGTTATCTAGATTCAGTTCACCATAGCCGAAGCCGTTCTGGTTGACATACTGATAATCTGCCGTCCAGTCAATCTTCAACTTGTTGTTGGGTTGGAAAATGAGTCGCAACTTACCGCCAGCCTCGTTCATCTTGTCATTCTTATCTGAGAAATTGGCGTTGTTGAAGAAACCCTTCTGACCGCTATAGAAGCCTGCCACCGTAAAGGCCAACTTGTCTGACGGACGATGATAATGAGCCACTTCGACGTTACGCCATAAGCCCGTGCCAATACCCAGACGGACATCCGTACCTTGATAGTTCATAGGATTCTTCGAATAGACGCGAACCAAACCGCCCTCCGTGTTCTGGCCGTACAGCGTACCCTGCGGACCGCGTAACACGTCCACACGATCCAGCATATAGAAGTGATTATTAAAAGCAGCCTTCGACATGAGGGGGATATTGTCGTAGTATATACCTACTGCAGGGCTATTAATACGCGAACCAATGCCACGTACGTACATCGATGACGTCAGACGTGCACCATAGCTGGGCATCGCAAACGAGGGCACATATTGCGACAACTGGCTGAGGTCATGAACGTTCAACTGCTGCAACTGTTCGCTGCCAAATACGTTGCTGCTAACGGGCTGTAGTCTCAGTCGTACCTGTTCCTTAGGCTGGGCAACAACTACCAGCTCGTCCAAGTCAATCACCTTCGACGTATCATTGACAGCTACAGCCTCTACAGCACGTTCTACGATTTCATTGTTCACGTCTGTTGCCGCACCCGTCAGAGTGACGGGCAGCAACAGCGCTAAAATACATCTTGTGGTTATCTTCATCTTTTTACCTTATTATATATTATATAGACTCACTATTATTTCTATCATCAATTTATCGACTGCAAAGGTACAGCTTTCTTTCCATCCCCACAATCCACATTTATATGGATTTTGCATCAAATTTCATACCCAAAACGAATGACAACGGCATCAAGAAGACATTAAAAAAGCCGCTTCATCATAAATTTTAAGTAATAAATAAAAAAAGTTGCCGAAAAATTTGGCGGTTACAAAAAAACTCCGTACCTTTGCACCCGCAAATCAGAAATCGACCGCTGCGTTTAGCGCAAGTCGGATATCAAGAGGAGCCAAGAGAGGGTTCCGTAGCTCAACTGAATAGAGCATCTGACTACGGATCAGAAGGTTGTGGGTTTGAATCCCGCCGGAATCACAAAATGCAGGAAATAGCGAGCAGAGTTTACTCTAGCTCGTTATTTTTTTGTTTGTAACTAGCACTGACATCTGGCTCCTGCTATATTTTGTCATAAGCACAAAGGACGGCTCAGCGGATTTACCCGGTTGGTGAAAGCTTGAGCTAATCAAGAATAAAGTGTGGTCAGCCTGTACATAAAGAACTTGATGTCTCCGACTCCTCTGAACTGAGTTCTGAAAGCCTTGATATT
>Ga0247608_10004071_pt1 | contig 16621 bp, 17 predicted proteins | sample 176DNAGHGlowgp2_FD_193490 | JGI IMG/M metagenome (GOLD analysis project Ga0247608, IMG submission 193490) | Sheep rumen microbial communities from Palmerston North, Manawatu-Wanganui, New Zealand - 1766 DNA GHGlow gp2 | ecosystem: Host-associated > Mammals > Digestive system > Stomach > Rumen ... | reverse complement strand
CTGAGAACGAGTAGGAGCGTAAAGACTATATAATCCGGTTCCTCTGTTATATAATTTATCGCCTTTAGCGTAATAATTAGTATAAGCATCAACCGCTTCATTGATAGCATCGGTATTGCCTTGATAAAACTTCTGCCAATCAGCTTTAATTAACTGATTAACTAAGCCGACCTGTTCATCTAAACTTTTATTAACTAAGTCAAGCTGGCTTGCTTCATTACCTAATAAGCCAACTAAGCTTTCTTCAATACCGATTAATTCTTTCTTTATTTCATAAGCTTCAGATTCTGATGTATTACTATCAGATAATTTAGTCTGTAATTCTTGCGCTCTGGTAAGGTATTCTTCTACAGATGTCTTAGTTCCGGTATAAGCTTCGGCAGCCTCTCTGCCTTTTCTTATCATCTGCTCATGTGCTTGATTTAATGCAGATATCGCAGCGATAAACACAGTAATTCCACTTGCAGCTAATGCAAATGGATTGGCAGTTAAGGATTTGCCCAAATTACTGAATACTTGCCCAAAGCTCTGAGCGCCTTTAGTTGCAGAAGCAAAGTTCTTTATCAGAACGGCTATTCCCATTCCAGCAATGAGAGTAGGGAACGTGCCAATCTTATCTGATACTTTTCCTAAAATATCTAATAATTTTGTGCCAGCATCAGCAATGTTTTTAAGGAAATCAGTTGATACTGTCGCATTAGATAATTCAGTCCATGCTGCTTTAAATTTATCGATGTGTGCCGTAACACTATCCAAATATATATTATATGAATCTGAAAGAGTGCCGGCGCTATCATCCATTAACTCAAAAGCATGTTCAGCTTCTTCCCAGTTCTCCATAAGTGAGAAGAAGATATTCTGCTGTCTTGTACCAGAAATAGTTTTAGCCAATGCGGCCTGTTGCATTGAACCAAGATTTTCCCATTCATGAGCCAAATCAGCAAGAATATCTTTTGTGCTTCTGAATTCACCATTGTCAGTCAAGGCAACTTTAGCATCAGTTAATGATTTAACCAAAGCTTCATAATCTGCCTTGGTCATTGTTTCGCCAAGGTCATCTAATTCACTCTTAGTATTCCTGATTCTGGCTGCGATGGTTCTTAAACCGGTAGAGGATTTACTGATGTTCTGTACGGTAGTATTCGCTGCCGTGAGCAAGGCCAGCGAGTCGTTAAAACTGTTTCCACTTGCTGCCAACATACTTCCGGCATTGTTAATACCCTCGGCTAATTCGGCAACACTGATAGGAGCATTATTACCGACCTTAACCAATCTATCCATGATGGATTCGATTTCGTCTGGCAATACACGATAACTCTTGGTAATAGCGGTAAGTGCATTCTGAGCAGAGCTTACATCAATATCACCTACGTTCTTCAACATTGATGTGAATTTAGCAAGCTCTTTACTTTCGTCACCAGAATATCCAAGTCGTGCATATGTTGTAGCTGAATCTATCAAGTCAGCCTGTGAAGCAGAAATAGACTTGGCAATCTGGTTAATTGAATTATAAAAAGACTGATAATAACTTTCAGTCTGTTGAGTTACTATTTTGAACTGAGTCATAGCATCATCAAGATGAATGACTTCATTGGTCATGTCTCTGATGAGCCTAGTGCCAGTATTAAAAGCTTGAAAAACGCTGCCGATTCCAATTGCTGACGTTATGGCACTTTTCATATTTTTGCCAAACTGAGAAGCACTCAATCCGGCAGCTTTAGCCGAACTCTGTATGTTCCTAAAGTCAGCACTGATTTGCTGATACTGCGAACCAGATAAATTAGGATTCTTTAATTGCGACTGTAATTGCCTAATTTGATCGCCATATTCTTTAGCAGCTTTTTTATTATTGTTTAACCAAACTTGCATATTGTTCGACAAAGTCGATGCATTGGTTAATACTCTCTGTTGCTTGGCTGCGTTATTTACTGATTGCGTATAAGCATTTGCAGATTTAGTAGCATTTTCAAAATTCTTTGAAAGTTGCTGACTTGCTTCTTGCCCAACATTTTTTAATTGGCCATTTAAGTTTTTCGCCAAGTCAGCGCCATTAATTTTCACCGTAAAATTAGCATTATCTAATCCGCTTTGAATCTGCTTTACGAGATTAGAAATACTTTTTTTTTCAAGCTCAGCCCTGACTTGCGCTCTAAAATCAGCCATAGGCATCTCCTTTCACCCATATTCAGGGCATAAAAAAATCACCTTGCGGTGAATTCGTTAATGTTTCATATATGTTCCTTTATAAATCTTCCAAGGATTTCTGTTCAACTTTTTTGATTCCCTCTGCTCCAAAGTATTTTTCAAAAGTGTCCTCGGCTTCAGAATCATTGTAAATATCAACCATAGATACATTTGCCCAGCCAACAATATCTTTAATGACGTTGTTAGGAATATTATTTTCAGACAACGAAGTAGTAAAATAGTGTCTGGCATTATGCACGTACCATGCTCGACCTAAAATTCTTGTGAATGTATTTGCAAAAGAATTAAATAAGGTAACCGGAGTTGGCTCATCGACCCATGTACCATTAACACATTTAGGAAACAGCCAATCACTTGTAATGCCTAATTTCTTTCTCTCATCAATCCACAAATCCAGATATGGTTTAAAAGGTTTAGCCAGAGTATAAACATACAATAACTTTCCCTTGGAACCACGACCTTTAGTAACTATCTTTTCAGGACTTTTATATAAAGCACCATCACATATCAGATTATCATCGGTGAAATAAGACACTTTGAATCTCGCCAACTCGGATTTTCTTCTTCCACTATTAAGAGCCAATGCTAAAAAACATGCTTTTTCATACTGCTCATGTTCTACTAGATAATCCAAAAGGGACTGCATTTCATCAGCATTAAAAATGGATTTAACTCTAACGGGTTCATTGACCGGAGATTCAATCTTATTCCAAATCTGCTTATAGTCTGGATACTCATCGTCCAATATATTAAGAATATAATTTTCCAAACTCCGACAGACAGATTTCACAAATCTTATTCTAGCCGAAGACCATCTATACTCATTGAGTGCATGATTCTGAAATCTTGCAATCTGTCTTTTAGTCAGCTCAGTAAAAGCTGTATTATAGTTGTAGTCCAGATTCCAGACCCAAAAGATATGAAGAGCAGCAATATACTGTTCTATAGTGCTTTTAGCTCTATCAACTGAAACTAAATATTCTATAAAATCATTTTCCAATTCCTTATTAATAGGATTGACCTGATCTAATTTTTCTTTGCTGGTTATATAATTATAAACAGTAGTTCTTCCTTCTCTTATTACCAATCACCCCTTTGCAAAATGCACACTCATGGCATCATCCAACGACTTCTCCATATCTTCTAAGGACTTTTCCCAGAATCCAGATTGTCCAACTGTCGGATTTGCCCATTCCCCACTAGATGTCATCCAAGGATTTTTATAGTTTGCAAGTTCAAAAACCTGACCCATGCTTGGACTATCACCGGAATTATAGGTATAGTTTTTATCCAAATACGCATCAAACTCCACTGAACTGCCAGACTCAACGACCGGAGTTGTTTGTGGCGTTTTGCCTAATGCTCCGGTTCTGACATATACCTTCGGTTTGCCCCCGTGATAAAAATATTCAGTGCCTTTTTCCATATCTTTCTTCATGTTCTTGGCAGCTTGGTTCATGGCTTTCCTCATCTCTCTCATTATTTCTCTCTCGAGTTGCTCAGTCGTCCTAGCCATAACTTACCTCCAATTAATAAAAGGGCAGATTGTTCCGCCCCATATCTTTATCTCTCTCTTTTTAATTTAATTTTACGCTTTAGACAGTCTATCCATTAAACCGGATTTGCCATATGCTTCAACAATAGCATCAGCAGTAATTCCGCCATCAGATAATTTCTTGCTTAATTCCTGTAGCAACTGAATGTTTTCTTCAGAAGCCAGATCTTTTGCATATGCAGCTACTTTCTTAATGACATCAATCAGTATATTGGTCAGTTCACCCCATGATGTAGTCCGCTGTGCGACAATACCCATAGCGGTTTGGTAAGCATATTCAAATGTCATATCTATTATGAATTTATCATCATCATAGAAAATAACTTTATTAAATTCTGCGATGAAGTCTGGGTCGTTTACAAACCGCTCAATATCGTCCAGACTTTCAGACTTTACGGCTTTCTTATTACCGACTTTTTCAACGCACTCATTAAAGAACAATCTCATTACATTCAGAATTCCGAAGTGCGGAGTATACTCACCATCATCGAAATAACCCTCTGCAATACTTGCAACTAAAACACTCCATTCAAGCGGAGTAAACTTCTTTTCTCTTATTGTATACTTCATTTCTTTATCTCCTTGATATGCTCATATGTGTTTAAAAATGTATCTATATCGTATGTAAATCTTGTGCGTTTCTTCGTTTGAGGAATTACACAATATATAATATTCAATTTTTCTAAGTCATCATAATTGAAACTCTTCTTCTCTAAATGAACCGACAGATAATTGAACGATTCAATCGGCAGAAAAATAGTAGTTTCAATTTTGCGGAATTCTATTATGAATCCGCAGACGATTCCGTCATATTTGTTCCAATCGTTTAAGCCAGAAATCTGGTGATAGTGTATCTCTCCATGCTCTGATTTATTGCGTTCAAATGAAATACTCTGACCTTGAACGGTCTTGGCTTCTAACGCATATAGGATATGTTTTTGTGAATCCCATAGCAAAAAGTCAAAGGGATTCTTCTGGCTGAATCGCAGATTACTGCCACCACCAAAGGACTGCGCAGCATCCGGCAGTCGGTAGAGCAGAGCATAGTCCGGCACAGATTTCTTTATGCTTTCTTCAAAAATTTTACCTTGGTTTTTCATTCTGTTTTGGATGGTCGCTCAACCATTTATTGTAAACCCATTCGGATTCACTTTTGAGAAACCAGCAAGTGATTTTCCCTGGTTTATTCTCATTCTCAAAAATGAATTTAGGCTGGCAACCATGTTTGGTATAGAAAATTAATTGCTGTAGATTAGTTACGGCAATCAGATTCTGTCTGCCATAACATGCTATAGCTTCTTCTAATGATTCAAAGTGTATATTCGTCATTTCTTTCTCTCTCCATTTAGTTTGCGTAAAAAAAAGGAGGCATTATCACACACCGACTGGTTGCAATAAAACCTCCTTAGAACTTATACAACCAAGTGTTGCTACTATTCAGCCTTGGGTTCTGCCTTTGGGGCTTCCTTAACGGCTTCTTTTTTCTGATCATCAACAATGACATATGTTCCATTTTTCTGTTCTGCCTTAACTGTCTTGGCATCTTTATTATGGATTGACGGAGCCTGTACTTCGACATCGTCATATTTAAAGCAAGTTACAACTTCATTGTTGAGAAATATTGGACATACTTTTGCCATAGTGTCTCCTTTATGCACATTTGAAAAAATCCCCGATAGCTTTCGCTGGGGATTCTGATTTTACTTTATTAAATTATTCTTAGGCGATAGACTGATTTGCATCATTACTAAATGTATAATTACACCAGCCATATTTGTTACCCTTTTTTATATAATCAAATATTCTGGCATATGCAATTTTGTATAGCCGAGATATTTCCTTTAAAGATTTTGATGGGTTATTTCTCTGATATTCGCAAATCTCTTTAATAAGATTCTTTGTAGCAAATTCATCACATTTACCCCAATCAATCGTGTCTTTATCAACATCCAATACCTCTAGCAATCCACTAGCTATAATAGAATGTTGAATATAATCAGAATTTGACTCTCTACAATCTATTTGAAAATAGTGTTGTATACCATTATTATCTGCCAATGATTGTTTGTATAAATCATTTGACATTTCTTCTTCAGTAGTACGGTATCTACTATAAGATTTAATAATGGGTTTGCCATAATGTTGATTGCCATGTGCTTCTATAATCAAACTTCTAGATGGTATATAGAAGTCATAAAAACGATGTGGTGACCATTCGAACGTAGCTTCACGATCAAAATCTATATTTAGTTGTTCTAAAAAACTAAAGATATATTTGTTAGGGTAGCTTATCTTATCAGAGCAAACACATGATAAACCATGATTTGCATAAACATTCATAGCTGAACTAGTATGGACTCTATCACAGTCCGGACATACAAACTCAATTTTCCTTTTGTCAAATTTGAAATATAAACTAGCTTCATCTTCGCCATGAGGAAAATACTTTATCATCCAAGGCGCAGTAGTAGTAATATCATTAACGCCTCTTACTACTTTCTTGGGGAATTTCCCACAAGCATTGCACCCACAATGTTGATTCTCGCCTAAAGAATACTCAACCATCCAATCCTCATTACCGCAATCTAAGCATCGATATTTATAATACTTTTCATTGGCGGTAAAAGGCTTTCCTCTTTTATGCTTGGTTTTTGTGCGATATTCACGGTCAATAATCAAAAGATTTCTCCCATGAGTTTGAATCATATCGCCAATTGAATATTTAAATTCTGCAATTTTCAAAAGATTTTTCCTTTTAAAAAAGGGCTACACCTTTATGGCGTAGCCCTCAAAAAAAACTTATTTACTGCTGTGTATCTGCGGTAAGCTCGATCATGTCAATCATATTACCGTCAGCATCTTCCAGAACGTCAACCAATGTGTTCAGAAATACTCGCTAGGTATTTCTCGCGGACGAACCGCAGCTCTATCTTTCGATAGATGTGCAGACTATATCTTCATCCTTGCGGATGCCTACCACTTCCACTCGCTTGAGTGTACTTCCTTACGGAATAGTCGTTAAACTTTACCCTGTTCGGGTCTTAGCTGTTGATTGCCCATTGTTTAATAGCATTTAGGATTTAACCTTGTGCCATCTATTTACTTTTTTCTGCTTTCGCCACTTTCACGTTTAGGCTTATTTCATCCTTGCGTTGTAGTGTAAATAGCTTTAGGGTTTTCCAACAATTCAATAGGTTAATTTATCAAACATATTTCTATGTAAGGACTCCTGTTTATTTACATTGAAGTCATAGTAACGGTAGCCGGATCTCCTTCAGAGTTGAAAGAAAGCTCCCAGCTTCTCTGGATAGTTGCTTTGTAAACTTTGATATAGAACGGAGTGAGAACACCCTGGTCATCTTTATCAAGAGTTTCCATTGTGATGGTATAGTCCTTCGGAAGAGAACTATTCTTGAAAGAAATAGAATTAATTCCTTCAGATCTGCTTAAGAAGTAACCAACCTCATATTTTGTATTAGCTACGAGGTCTGAAGCAGTTGTGGCGGTAAATGTACCAGATGCATATGTTCCTTTGATTGCAGCTGTTTCATCACCAAAGTGACCTACTGGATATACGAAAAGTGTACCAGTCTGGATTGTGCCTTTAGCGTTAGCAACTGTAAGCTGTCCGGCTGTTGCACATGTAATAGTTTCTTTTACAGGATAAATAGCATCAGATTTGATAGTTCCGTCTGTGAACAGTGCGAACAGCTTGAAAGGATAAACCTGGGCCTCTACAGATAACGTGCCTTCCATCGGGTTCTGGAATGCGATACGTCTTGTGCCTTTGGCCATAGCGTGAACTGAGTCACCTGTCAGACCAACGGTAGTTACGTTAGCGGTATCGAAGAAAAGGAAAGGTGCCTTTGTAGCAAGGATTCTAATATCAAGGTCGCAGACCTGACGATTCGCTCTATTTGTTAAATCCATTATTGTTTGCCTCCTTAATTATTTTGAGTTTTACGTTTTTTATCAAAAGAATTTTTATACCAAAGTGCCGGATCGAAAGTTTTCTTCTCATCTCCCCAAACTGAAACTCTGAGTGCGTTGATGTCATAAACGGCATTCATTTGAATACGAGAGAATGTTTCCATTAGCTGAAACATTGTCAGATCCCAAATGTTGACCAGATTAATGCTGGGATGTTTACTGGCAACCGCAGAGATAATGTTTGGAATTGTAAAATTGAGATCGGCTTTCTTTTCCTTTGCCCTTTGTTTCTCAGCTTCTTGCATTTTTAGAAACAGTTTCTTTGCAATTTCGTTTTTAAAGACCGGCTCTTCTTCCTCGTCTTCTTCTTTATCGTGTATACAACAAATCTGTTGCATCAAGTCGATAACTACATCAAAAGACTCAGAAGTCATAACACCAACGATTTTGTCTTGAATCTGTTCTAAATCTAAATCATCATTGACTTCCGTATCCGGTTTGAGCAGCACAAAAAAACCGTCCTGTAAAATGACGGTTTCTACGAAAAAGAAATTAAACATCTCCAAAAAATCATGCGCCAATGGCGGACTATTAATAATAATATCGAAAATGTTTTCTTCAGCTTGCTGTTCTTCAGATAGGGAATTCCAATATGATGCGCCCTCATCACCACTAAAAGTGGAGTAGTATATTTCAGGCGTTAACTTCATGAGTAGTTCATAATAATAAAACTTCTCAAACGACATACCGAAAGCTGGGTTAGATATATCGCCCAGTGTCGGTTTGCGTAACGAACCTATAGACAGCTTAACAGGATGAGGACTTAGCTGTGTGCCATAGTCTAGACGCACCAGCGGAAATTAGGCACATCAAATCTCATAATGCACCCATAGAAACGTCTGGAATTGTAAACATCGATGCTGTCTAATCTCAATTTACCAATTCCAAAGTCATTAACAACTTCTTCATCATTCAATAACACATTTTCAACCATTTGTGATAATATGTCGGCACGATTGCCGTGATATCCCTCAATGTGATAGTTGTCTAATATGTTCCTATGACATATTAGATACATATAAATAGTACATTGCTTGATATTACTGTGCAGTGTCGGAAGAACGACATCATAAAATATGAAAGAATCTTCTTCCTCTATTGTGTCATCAATAAACAAATGTGAGAAAACGTGTTTCTTGAATTCTTTCTGAATCTGAGCTTTGCTCATTCCAGTTGTATCGCCTAGCAACAGTTCCTTAATTTCATCGCTCTTAAAAAGGGCAAGATTTATGTTCTCCTTAAAGTAACCGCGCTCGGCAGTAGTCATAGATTTTTCAGCCATAAATCCTCCTAGAACGGTGTAATAGTAACTGTTACTGTTTGTGTAGTATAGTCTGGAGCTACCAGCGACAAATCAAATGTCTTATTTGACAATTTCCAATCGTCTACAGATATCAGAATAGAGTGATTCAGATATTCAACTTCCAGCTGATCTTTGAAATCACAATTAATCTGCCATTGATAATTGATAGTATCAGTTGTATCTTTGGCACGATAATCATAGAATCTGGCAGTGAATACTGCCGGATCTAATCCATTCTGTAATTCCAACGTGTCATACAAAATCTCAGAAGAGAGTATAGTAGGTTCTGGTGGATCTTCTTCCTCTTCTGGCGGTTCGGCACATAACCAATATCCGACTCCGTCAACAACGTAATATCCGTCCTTTTCACTCTTTTCAGTTTTAGAGAGCATAACCTCATGATGACCTTCAGTCTGATAATCAAAGAACGCAGTATCTGAACGTGTCAGCTTATATACATTAACGTAATTGCTAGTATCAGATTCAATGTCATCTGGGAATTGTGCTTCAAATATCTTACAACGCCTATCATAAACAAAACGCTGACCCTGGTGAATCATCAAACTCTCATCATCGTCCGGCATTAATACCATGACCTGGTCGGATGTAACCGTCATGTCATTATTGGCAAATTCACCGTTATTATACTGAGATGCAAATGTTATGTTGCACCAGCGTGATATAATTTTTCCGCTTGAATTTATCCACGATAATTTATAATTGCAAATAATCATTACGACTTTCTGGTAGACAGAATTGTCATCGGTCAATCCAACGATTAACCAGTAACGATCTTTATACTTAACGATTTGGCTAGTATGACATGTGCCAATCGGTAACAGAAGTTGTCGATTTAAAGTCTTGAGCTTAGTATCTTGAACTGAGTCAATAACTATGGCTCGAGCCTCAAACATTTCAGACAGATCATAATTATACACTTCAATATCATTTCCAATGCTGGATTCAACTGCTTCGTTAAATCCATCGGCAGAATAATAATCAAAGGCTTCACTTTCAAATCCACTCACAATTGAATGTGGCGAATTAATTAAATACCATTCTTTTGCCATGCCATCACCGCCTTACGAATAAGCCGTTGGCAGCATGTTATTTGTCATATAATTTGATCTGCTCTCATCATATAATAATTCGTTTCTTGCTGCAGATTTCGCATTTCCTGTGCCATCAATGCTTATATCTTTTGTAACGATTGACACACGCTTATTAACTTTAGAAACTTCACGTTCCTGATACATTTGCTTCATGTATGCAGCAAGAATATCTATAGTATACTGGCTCAAATCCTCGTCAAATATCAATGTTTCTTCGGTGTCCTCTGTATAGGTAAGTTCATCCAGTTCAACAGAATATCTAGCGATTGCTTTTTTGAGCCACACTAGTTCGAGTAATAAAGGGATTTCGCACTTGTCCTGAAACGAGGATTCAAAACTGTCGAAAACCTCTTGAGCAGTTGTCGCCATATGAACCTCCCTTTTAATTGATTACTGAACCTTAAAGCCAGTAAAATCTTCTGCAAAACGAATTTTAGCGAAATCATTGAGATTCAGTCGCTTGATGGCATCAATGACGGCTATATGTTCAGATCTTGTAACGAACGCATCCTTAAAGGCTTCCTCAAATTTGTCTTGATTCTTAATATCAAATACTTCTCGTACGAGATCATCAGAGAAGACAAGCTGTTTCTGCTTTCCGTCTTCACTCTCAAATCCAAGTTCAACCCTTGTTGGAACATCGTCAATAATATAGGTCGCATGAGTTCCCTTGCCATCAACGCCATTAATTGCCTTGTTGCCATCCTGAGACTGTGCAATGATTTCTGCTCTTGATAATCTGTACTGTCCTTTAGGCGGAATCTGGACATCGCCAACCGAAAGTATTCTGGCGAAACCGGTATCCCAATCGGCAATGCTTCTGACCACTACATTCTTATCAAGATTAAATTCTTCTACAGGCTTTTCAGTTTTCTTTTCAGCCATAAAGTTCCCCTTTCAACTAATATTTTGTTTTCAATTATTATAGCTGTGCTTAACTTTGTTATAGGACTCTATCAGTCTGTCAAGGCGCTCAGATTTGTGAAATGTCCAATATCTTCTGTGGCTATTATTATTGATGCCAGAAGTCAGACATTTCTCCTCAAAAGCCATGAGGTAATGATAAAGCCGATACGAATAACAATAAAAAATATTATTTTCCATAAAACTATTTCTAGATAAAATCAGCAGAGCATAGTCAGGCTACGCTCCACTGATAATATGACAACATAAGTAGGTTAATTAGATACCCTCAATGTTTTCGTCTCTCAGAACACCAATCATATGTTCCTGACCCTTTGCTACATCAACAGCTGTTTCAAGATCGAAACGTGTAACGATCTTGCCTGTCTTAACATCGTTACCAGACAGTGATGTAAGACCGCCACGAGTCCATGTAGCGATAGGTGAATTTCCGCCTGTTGGCAGAACAAATGCAAGGTTAGCCGGAAGCAGTGTAGCGAAATTATCGCCAGCTGCGTTCATCTCGTAGTAGTTGTATGGGTTAGCCATTTCTACCAGAGTTGCACCATTGTACTGAGCAACAAGTCCGTTTGCAGCTATTTCGTTCATAGCAGCTTCGGAAATACCAGTAATAGTATTTGTATTGATTGTTCCAACATATCCGGCCCAAGGAGTGAACTGTGAAAGCATAGCGTAATCACCAATAACTGTTGGACGGCCGTTTCTACGTACTTTAGTCAGAACGCCATCAACACCGGTCTTGGTCAGTCCATTAGTACCTGAGAAGTGATATTTGACACCTGTAGCATTAGCAATTGCATTGTATACCTTGGTTATAAGAGCAAGTTTTGCTTTGTTGAGCATATCTGTTCTTACCTGTGCCATGCCCTCATTCTCTTTGGACATATCACCAAGTTCTACTCTACGATAGTCAACTTCATAACCACCGGAGATGGTGAATGTAGGAACAGGATATACCTCTTTTGTAATAGCTGGGAATACAACGTCACCATTGTTAGCCTGGAAACGAGATTTCTCGCCAACATGCTTATATACTTCTCTTTCAATTGTCTCATCGAATCCTACATGCTGGTATGTACCAAAGATTCCCAGAAGCTTCATTTCTTCAAGGATTGGTGATTCAATAACATAACGTCTGATTGTATTCAGTTCAGAGATGGCACTGTAGTCACCATTAACGGCACGAGTACCAAGTCCTTTAATATAGTTAACAGCTACATCAGCCTTTTTGCCGAATCTTTCAAGTGATTCACCCTTTACCATAGCGGAAAATACTTCTACGACCGGTGAATACTTTGTCAGCTGCGCATTAACAATTTCTGTGTCCTTACGAACATTGTTTAATTCGAAGTTCATTTATGTCAACCTTCCTTTCTTTAGTCAGTTACTCAATTAGGCAACCATAATCTTTGCTCTAACGGCTTCGCCGGTGAGCATTGTCTTTGCTGTTACCTTGAAGTACACACCTGCATCTGGTGCTGCATCAGCGATCTCAAGAGTTCCATCGGTAGCAATTGTAAGCAGAGTAGTTCCAGCAGTAATGCTGGCATAGGATTCGCCAGCGCCAAATGTGATGTGTTTTGCATCAATAACCAGCTCTTTGGTTTCCCATGCTCTTACGAGGAAGAGATTCATATATTCACCTGCTTTGATGACAACATCCTCTTTGTAGGCATCATCGCCTGTAAGTGTGTTAGCCATCAGATATTTTTCACTATCATGCTCAACGAATGTATAATTAGATGTATCAGCTTCAGCCTTTACATCCGGAACATTAACTGCGTTGTCCAGCATTCCGAGTTCGTAAATCTTTATCATTTTGTTAGTCCATCCTTTCTATATCATTAGAAAATGTTGATATCCTCAGCGGAGTCATTGTCTGTAACAATCTCGCTAAAAATATCTTCAATGTCGTTTGCGGAGTTCTGCTCAGAGATAGCATTTTCTTCAGCTTCCTTTTCTGCCTGTGCTTTAGAAGCTTTGCCAATCTCCAGCCAGATTTTGTCTGTAATAGAATTAATTTCTACATTCATAGGATCTGCTTCAAAGGCTTCAATTTCAGCCTGTGCATAAGCCTTTTCTTCATCTGAGAAAGAAGCAATAGCACTATTCATTTCGTTCAGTTTTTCTTTAGCCTTTGCTTCATTAAGCTCAGATTCAAAGCTGTTTCTTTCATTTGTCACAGCCTCGAGTTTGGCTTCAAGATCCTCAACTTTTGTCTGAATCTCATTCAGTTTTGTTTCGAGTTCATTCTTTTCTGCGATGGCTTTATCTCTAGCTTCATTTGCTTCTGCTATTTTTGCATCGCAAGCCTCATTGATTTCATTAATCTGAGAGGCATTTTTAGACATCTCTTCAACTGTCTGAGACACGAGAGCTTTAATCTCTAACTCATTCATTGTGTCTAATTCCTCCTTATGTTTTTCATTAAGTTCTAGAAGAACGGCACTGTCATCAGCTGGCGTTACACCAATCAAGCAATAGCCTGAATGCCTGAATATCATCGGAATACGACCTTGATCTTTGTATCCATACTTGTAGATAATTTCGTCATTATCACTGGTATGCATAATCTCAACGCTACCTTTGGGGTAAATACCTTGAGCCATATCCTGTTCTAGTTTTTGAACAAAATTGTGATAGCAGAGTGCATCAATTTCACCTTCGCCTATGCAAGCTGTAATGACTCCTTCGTCAGTTTCGATATCTTCGATATATCCATTGGTAAAAACACCAATCGTAACAGCGTCCTCAAATGTAGGTTCGCCTTCTGCGACACCTGTGTATCCATGACCTAATAACTCTGTTCGCTCTGGATCTAAAAACTCACAACGAAGGAACATTCCTTTAATACTGGGCAAGGCCTGTTCGCAATACTCACGAATCCAGGTTATGCCATTTTTGTTGAATTCAGTACCAACTTCATTCACCGTATCAACACAAGAATCTGGGAATATTTTGTAGAGAACTAATTTGAATTTTCTTTTGCCGTCTCGATTGGCTTTAGTAGACAGTTCAAATAGCTTCATACTTCACCACCTTTCGTTGTGTTTTGTGATATATAAAAAGAGAACCGGAAGTGGCTCTCAATTTAACAATTATGTTGCATTATTTATTTATCTGATGGAGATGGCATAGCATTGCCATTATTAGCCCGTGACTGCATAGTCTTGTCGGTAGGAGTATCAGTTTCCGGTCTTCCGCCAGAATTTTCTGTATTAGAAGACAATGTATAACTTGTCTGATGCACCGGATATTTAGTTTCCACAGAATCCTCAAGTTCCTGATCAAGCAGAGCAAAGAATACATCAGGCGAAATACCGCAAGCAGATGCCCACAAGGACAAGCTACCTTTGCCTTGCAGATACAGCTCTTTGGCATATCCAACCATTGCGCCTTTATTAACATGGGTTATAGGCAGATACTTGCATTCAACCCAGTTCTTATTGTCTTTGATTATATTAGCTGAGATGCACTTATTTAATTCAGACTGGATCTGCTCAACCCACATAATGACTTGAGAGGTGACAAGTTCAAGATTACTTTGCTGAGAGGAATAGTTTCCGCTTCCAGAACCATTTAGCAATGATGCAGCAATACCCATATCCAATGCAATCCTATCACTCAGATTGGACTCGTACTTGTCATCAAAGATATCTGTGTCTGCAGCCTTTATAGCATCAATCTTAGTTCCGGCAGCAACCGAGAAGAACGATGTTCCACCTTTGTTGCCCTGTTGCATGATTGCTTTCTTGACAGTCTCATGTTGGTCTTTTTGCTGAGTCTTAGTCAGAGCAGAAGTACCTTTCTCTTTACCCTCAGGAAATGTTTGATAAACTACACGAGAATTAATGTTGTCAAGGACACCACGTTTAGTTTTGGTAAAATAATCACCATACAAAATGTCGTTGATTGCAGCCAACACAAGTGGTCTACCGAACGGCTCTTCTGCTTTTGACCTGATCTTATGAACAATTGTTTTATCAGGATTCAATACAACCCAATTGCCATTACTGCCGTTCTTTTTCTTCGCATAATATGCGTCACGGATTTCTTTAGGATATTTCCTTAATTTATTTTCGACTGATTCTCCGTCAGATACATTAAAATACTCGAGGTCAAATGCAATAATATAATCCATGTTCCTCTTGCCAACAATTTTTGTGTAATCAGTTGGAAGAGAAATGATACTTGCATTTATTCCAAGTTCATTGATTTCAGTTATACTGTCTACCTCATAATCAGTCATAAACTTTTTATTGGACTTTGGACGAGAAGTAGTTTCAAAATAGTAGAAAGCAATACCTTCTATCATACCCTTAAGCAACGCATCTCTTATGAATTCCTTGTCCTTAATCTTTCGCAGAGTGGACTCCATCAGCTCCTTGTTTCTGCGCTTTTTGTCTTTGCTTTTGCCATGAGTAACGATGACTTTATCCAATGTCGGCATAGCAGCCATGTAATCAACAGTATTAGTAAAGACACCATTAGTTCCATAGAGAATTAAAGACAACTCTCTCAGTATCTTATTGTTTGCCATCGGATTTTTAACAATACCCGTCAGCTGTTCCGGTGTATAACAATCCAATACATTCAATCCATTAAACATGCTGGGAAACAATATATAACTGTTGTATGCATTAAATTCATGGGAATTATCATTTCCTCTTGAATTTTTTGGAGGACGATAATTATTATTCTTTGGTTTTTTCTGAGTCTGATTTTCAGCAGACTTAACAGTCTGATTTTCCGCCATCAATCATCCTCCTTTCTTAATCTATAAATGATTCGTAGCCATATTCTTCAGTATTAGAAAACAGATCCTGTTCCAGCAATGAAGCAAAATAAGATCCATAGGAAATAGACGTATATCTGTCCTTTGTATTTCCGGATTGTTCGGAAATGACAATAGCGCCTGTCTGTTCCTTTTTCTCATAGGTCAACTCAACGCATTCGCTTATCATGGCCTGTGTTTCCAAAAACGGCGCCTCATAAAAAAACTGCCCGTCACCTGTTGGAGCGGACAGATAATCTTTGTTGAAATTAAGAATCTCTTCTTTTGCTGTTTCAAAGGGAACAAGAAAATCTATAAGTTTTTGTTCTAATACTCGTCTGAAGTCTATGGCAATATCACTGTTTAATTTTTGTGTAGCATTAATCGCAAATATGCAAGGATTAGCGCCATCGCTTCGTATTCGTGCCGCAATTGCTTCATCATTCATACACGACAGTGGCGAATACTCCAGATGCCTTTCTTCATCGTACATAACCTTTGCCAGCTTATCATATACAGATATGCCGGCCGAACGCATATCCAGCACCAGATAATCAGCAGAAAAATCATTAAATATCTGCCGGATTTTTACGGCTTGCAAATCAATGTCGCCGCCTTGCTGGCTATATATAAATGGCACGATACGATGATATCCTTTATTGATTTTTATATCCTCTGAATCTTCATTGGAATATGTGGTTGTTTCCGGCAGCAATCTCATGCACGAGAAAACCGAATTATCGTTTCCTCGTCTGGTA
>Ga0247608_10004069_pt1 | contig 16623 bp, 20 predicted proteins | sample 176DNAGHGlowgp2_FD_193490 | JGI IMG/M metagenome (GOLD analysis project Ga0247608, IMG submission 193490) | Sheep rumen microbial communities from Palmerston North, Manawatu-Wanganui, New Zealand - 1766 DNA GHGlow gp2 | ecosystem: Host-associated > Mammals > Digestive system > Stomach > Rumen ... | reverse complement strand
TAATGCCCTCTACAAAGATTCTATCACTGGGAAGGTACTAGATCCGACAGGGCATGGATTGGAGGATATTAAGAATAGAATCTTAAGAACTCCGACTGACCCTGAGATAACTTTCAAAGATGATCCACTTAGAATGCTTCGGGCTATTAGGTTTGCAGCGGTGAAAGGATTTGAGATTGAAGAGAAGACTTATGAAGCACTGAAACCTATCCCAGAGTATTACCAATTGTCTATGGAGAGAGTTAGGACAGAATTTACAAAGATACTTCTCTCTGGCGGATCATGGAAGCATATTAGGACTCTTCATTCTACTGGACTTCTTGATTATATAATTCCAGAACTAGAAGAAGGATGGGGATTTAATCAGAATTCAAAGTATCACTCAATGAATTTGTCGGATCATCTTCTGTCGGTCCTAGAGAATTCGGTAATATATCTTAAAGGTTCAGCTGGTCTTTCGGTTAGGATGGCAGCACTTCTTCATGATATCTCAAAGTATAGGTATCATGAGATTAAACCAGATGGTACTTTCTCCTATCACGATCACGAAACCAAATCCTCTGAAATGGCTGAGAAGATTATGAGGAGATTGACCTATAGTAATGATGTTATTGAAGAAACGTGCCTCCTGATAAAGAATCATATGGCTCTTAAGTCTCAATATGATTACTCGACAGATACTTATAACGGAACAAAGAAATCCATCGTTAAATTTCTGAATAAGATAGAATACGATAAGAGAGGGAATGGGTTTCTTGAACAAATTCTCGCCTTAATTAATGCTGACAATCTATCTCATGCACCACAATGGAACATGCCAGGTCAGATTAAATCGCTGACAGAGAAGATGGAGAAGTATAAAATTTCCGGGATGTACTACCCACTACAGATGAGGAGGAGAAAGCCGACTACAGTCCAAATCTCAGGGGACGACATAATGAAGAGGTTTAATCTACCACCCGGGAAAACGATTGGGTTCATTAAAGATCTTCTCCTTAATGAGTTTGCAGTCGATCACCCAGATTACGACAAAGAAACCCTCCTGAATATGTATGAAGAGGAATTCGGGGATAAGATGGTATACCTGGATAAAGGAGAGAAAACAGCAGCAATGGATTTGAGTATGATAAGTCAGTATTCAAGAGAGTCCATCCAGTTGTTTGATAATGAGATTTCTGACCTATTTAAAAGATACTCCTCTGACATCGACCCGACAGAACCAAATCGTCTATCAATTCCCGCCATAAAAGAGCCTGAGTTATGGATGAAAATAGCGACCAACATCAATGCTCTTAAGTTGGTGGAAGATGCTATGGATAGTCTAGGAAAATTAGCACAATTACCGGGATTTGAAAATATAAAACTAGAATATGACAATTGCAATGATCTTGGGATAGTCATAAACTGGAAAGGAAGAAGACCAACCAGTATATTTTAGAAAGAATGAGTTATTAACCTATCTTGATTTAGAATTGAGAGGGCTAATAACTCTTATATTTGTAAAGAATAAAATTAACAGTTATGACGGAAAATGATAAAATAATTGGGCAGTATAAGAATGGAAATTATACTACCACACTTTACTCAGATGGTTCTAGGGATAGAGTAACAGAAGGTGATTCATTTATCCCTAGCTTTCCTGAGAGTATCGAATTGAAAATAACTGATAAATATGATGGCGAGTTTCCCTGGTTTTCATCCCTCAAATCGGAGAAAAAGAGTGATGCAAAGCTAATGGAGACAGAGTTAAATCCGATTAGTTATCTTAAGTCTATTAAACCTCTGACTGAAGTAACGATTTCGGGTGGATACTTAGACCATCCAGAGATAATCAACCTATTATTCTATCTCAAGAAGAAGAATATACCGGTCAAGATTGTTATTGGACAGGACTATTTCTATGGAAGTGATCATAGGAAATATCATCGTCTCCTTGGCTGGCAAAAGAGAGGTTTGATGTCTAGGTTAGGTGTTATCTTAACTGATTCAGAGGACACTGACTTTATCTATCACCTGTCTGAATTTAATGATCCGACTGTGATTGTAACCGTCGGGGTATTTAACGGGATAGATCTTGATAATCTTGAGGGAAAAGGGTTTAACTTGCTGATAAAGGGATACGCCAGCTCTGAGAATAACAAAGAGTATACTGAGAAACATTCTAAGGATATTGAGTATAATCGGGACTGGTTGGTGAAGAATATAGACTCTGAATTCCTGCCCGCCTTTAAATCAGTCTCCTTCGATAATCTGGCAATATCACAGCTGGGTTTGAATGATGACAGGTTTACAAAGAAGGACGAAGATCACAGCGGTTTCTACTTTTCTGTCGATGGCAATTTCTCACTTTATATCGATCTCCTTAAGTCTGAGTTTTCAAGTTCAGAGTATTCGAAGGAGAGATACCCGATAGACGAGAGAATGACGACGGTAGATAGAATGTTTAGAGAGCTTAGAAAAAGGAGGAAAGCATAATGTTAGATATTAAAGACTTAGCGCAATCAAAACTTAGGTCGCCCTCACTTGACAAACTACACGGTCAGAGGAAAGCAATAGAGCTTATATACTCTGGAGATAAAGTAGATTATGCCTATGATGATGAGGTTGGGGAGGGATTAAGGCAGAGGTTGGAAAAAATAACAGGAAAGTCTATATGTATAATTGACAAGGGTGGAAGCTTTGTATCAGATTTCTTTAGTACTGTCGATAAGAAAGAGCTTATTGATTTAGAAGGAGAATTCTATGAAATAAAGTTTAAAGATTTTTCATTATACCTAGAAAGAAAATTTACAGGTGGATGGATAAATACTTTCATGGATGCCAGAGAGATTATACTACCTCCAAAATCAACTGTCGAAAGGGGTATTAAGAGGCTATATATTCTTAGATCTGATAGTGAATTTTACGCCCTTCCTGAATTAGAGTATCCGAAGGCCATAGCTCAATTCCTAAAGTGGGCTAAGAAGAAAAAGAAACTAGGTATTGAAGTGGATGATATCTGGAATCATAGCAGCAAAATTGTCTGGGAAGGTGAGAATGAAGAAAAGAGAATAGATTGGATATGGACAGAGACAATAGAAGGTTATTTAGTGAAAAATATAAAAACCGAGGATGATCTAGTGGCTTATAATCTCTGGCTTCAATCTGACTATAAAAAGATGGTAGAAGAAAGTAATGCTGGCTACAAGTCTTGGATGAAAAATTCTGGAAGGTTCACAAAAGGAGATTATAATAGTCAATTTTGGAAACGGAGATATGCTCGTAGTATTCCAAATCAACTAATTCCAATTCAGATTACTGGAATCTCTCAAGCAGATGTAGATCAGTATATAGAAGAAACCAATAATCGATATAAAGTCTCGAGATAATGATTCTTCAGACCAGTATTAATGATTTTGTTAATTCCAAGTATTGTAGAAAAGAAACTTGTAGAATCTCAGCGTGTCCGGTAAGAAAAGAACAGATGCATTATGATTTCTATAAGAGGCTCATCAAAAGAATTGGAATTGATATTAGAGTCGTCTGGAGCGGGAGACAGGATTTACGAAATTATGCTAGTAGTCTTATCCCAAACATATACTATCGATGTGCAGAGTGTGATGAGATAGTAGAGATGCGGTTTGAGGATTTCAGGATTTTCTTTGTATATGTGCCCGGTCTAGAGAAACATGAAAATAAAAGAACTCATCTGTCAGGTTTAGGTGTTTTTATAGACTGTAATCTCGTCATGTTGCCTAGAAAAACCCCACTCCAGACTATGAGGGGAGAGATGATAGTACATGATAAATACTTCGCCCATCTCTATGTATTCCCTGAGCTAGAATACCCGAAGGAAAAGGATGATCTTAGGAGAATGATGTTATGGCTAAGATTAAAACAGGTCTTGGCAGTTAGATATAGAATCCCCGAACAGAAGGTAATTAGATTTGACCCAAGTTTTGCATCCTTTAAGACTTGGTACTGGTGGAAACATATTATTATCAGAACAAGAAATGATGATCTAGAACCAGAATATCAAAAACTCCTAGAGCCGGATTCTAATGTTGACAACTCTTATCCAAATACTTTTATTGACTTTAGGAATAATAAACTTATATTCACTTCATATACCGACGTGACTATCTATCCAGTGAAACCAATAACTCAGGATCTAATCAATGAGTTCTTGAGAAAAGAGAGAGATAGATACAAAGTTTATAGATAAAAGCTAAAATTCTTATTATTGACTTAAATTAAATAACGAATGGATATTAAATCAGTTGTATATTCAGAAGAACTGAATAAAATTTTACATGTAGCGGAGGATAGAGCAAAGAGACATAATCTTGCAGAAGTATCTCTAGAAGCAGTCCAATATACCATCCTAGAATTTTATCTTAGTGGGAGTGGGACCGGGAAGGCGCTATCTAAACTACTGAAAGATAATATTGAAGATACCAGAGTAGACGAATTCATGAATGAAGTTAGTTCTACGCTGGTGAAGGCTGAGAAATATATCGCTAGAAAGACTTACACCGATGAAGAAGATAAGCCTGAGTTTGGAGATTCCTTAGCTAGAGTCATCGAGAGGGTAGAAATTACTCTTGATATAATCGATGGCGCAGCTGGACTTGATAAACCTAAGGCTGTCGATACCGAAACCTTCTATACCGCCATGTTTTTTGAGAAGACTGATATAAATGCTATCCTGATGAAAAATAATCTCGATAGTGCAAGTCTTCTGAATAACGTAAAGGCTGGGAAGAGTGAGGTTGAGGAAGGGATGCCGGAGGATAAGAAGGAGAAGAAAGATAGTGAAGAGGAAAACTTTGAAGCTGCCGGAAAGAGAGACGAGGCAATTCATACAAGAAAACCTAAGAAAAACTCTGACACTCCGACCATTGATGAGTTTGGGGTTGACATGACTGAGAATGCTGAGGATGGAAAATATGATCCCGTAATTGGTAGAGATAAAGAGATTTCTCAGATTATTGAGATTTTGAGTTGCCGAAAGAAGTGTAATGCGATTCTACTTGGTGATGCGGGTGTTGGTAAATCCGCCTTAGTCGAAGGTCTTGCTCAAAGGATTGCATCTGGGAATGTACCTAGAAATCTGAAGAATAAGAAAATCATTAGTATTTCAACTACAGATCTTACGGCAGGTACTCAATATCGTGGGCAGCTTGAAGAGAGAGTTATGAACCTGTGTAATGAGTTGAGAGCCTCGAAAGACATGATTCTTTATCTAGACGAATTCCACTCGGCTACCTCAGATAACTCCACTTCCATAAGTGATATGTTAAAACCAAGCCTAAGTCGCGGGGAGATTACTGTAATAGCTTCAACTACTCTCGACGAGTTTAAGAAATATATTGAGAAGGATGGAGCATTGAAGAGAAGATTTCAAAAAGTGATACTATCCGAGCCTACCCGAGAGGAAACTTATAAAATCCTCAAAGGTTTGGTAAAGAAATACCAAGAGTTCCACCACGTTAAATATACAGACGAAACTCTGAAAGCTTGTGCCGAATATTCTGAGAGATATATGTATGATAGAAAATCTCCAGACCGTGCAATTGATATTATGGATACGGCTGGTGCACAAACTAAACTATCTCACCCTAGCGATACAGAAGAGCTTGATCGGCTGGAGAAGGAAAAGGCTGAGGCAGAAAAGAAAAAGATCAAGGCTATCGATAAATCTGACTTCTCTGAGGCTAAGAAACAGAGAGATGAAGAGGCTAGGTTAGAAAAGGAGATTGAGGTATTAAAGAGAAAAGCTGCATCAGTCGACCCTAAAACATGGCCAGAAGTAACTATTGAGACCGTTGCTTCGGTTGTCTCTAAAATTTCTGGTGTGGCAGTTGATAAAATTGTCTCGCCGGAAATGGATAAGATACGAGCGATGAGTGGGGATCTTAAGAAAGTAGTGATTGGTCAAGATACAGCTATTGATTCTGTAGTAAAGGCATTATCTAAGAGCTTCCTTGGACTAAGAAATGAAAATCGACCTGTAGCATCATTCTTATTCACTGGACCATCTGGAGTTGGTAAAACCCTCATCGCTGAGAAGGTTGCTGAAACGGTATATGGAAGAAAAGAGTCCATGATTCGAATAGATGGTGGGGAGCTTACAGAACCGGGCAGCGTAACTAAGTTAATAGGAGCTAGTGCATCTTATGTTGGATATAATGACTCTGCTCTTCTTGATAAAGTAAGAGATAACAGTCAATGTGTCCTTCTGATTGACGAGTGCGAAAAAATAAACGCCGGCATAATCAATTCCCTGTTCCTCAATATACTAGATACAGGAAGGTGCCAGCTAGCTAATGGAAAAGAGGTCGACTTCAGAAACAGTATAATTATTCTAACTTCAAACCAGGGTACCAAAGAGCTTGAATTGAAGGGAAATGGTATTGGCTTCGGTGAGCTTAGTAAAGAAGCTAAGAGATCCTCCGATGTTTCAACCGTCATGAAGTCTCTAGAGAAGCAATTCCGGCCAGAATTCAGAGGTAGAATTACAGATATTATAGTATTCAACAGTCTAGGAGAACCGGAGATGATGAAGATATTTGATCTAGAGCTCAATAAGTTTAAAGAAAGACTAAAGAGAAGAGGATACTTTCTGACAGTCGGAAAAGAGCTTAAGAAATACATCGTTTCTAAGACTGATACTAGATTTGGTGCTCGTGACTTGATCAAGGGAATCGGAACTTATATTGAGGACAAGATTGTTGAAAAACTCCTTGATCCTGGGACCGATTTAACTAAGAAGAAGGTTAAAGCAAATCTAGTTGATGAAGAGGTTGAAATTCTCTTTGAATAAAAAGATTGGGCAATCTGCCCTTCTTTTTCTTATTAATGATATGGAAGAAAATATAATAGATAAGTTTAAATTAACGAAAGTACAGAAGACATACAAAAATATGTATGTTCTTTGGTTATCCTGGGATAGCAACGACGGTGATTACATAAAGGACTATAGATATATCAAAGAAGACGTATTACAGAACAATCCACTGCTCCAGTACGTTCTATCTTACCTATGTGGAGGAGAGAATTATATAAAAGACCCAAAGGATAAAATGTATAAATATGCTTATGGGCAATATGTCGACTAGGATGTAAACTTTAGATGGTTATCCAGATATTTATCAGATGCAGAGCTGATGTTGTATTCTGATTGGGGACCTTGCCACTCATTGGATGAGATAGGGATAACTTATTTTAATAGTAATGGAGTAGAAAGTAGTGTTGTTGTTCCAAAATTTGATGAGCTGTTTTCAGGTAAAAAGAGAAAAGAGGTAGTTGAGTTTATGACTGATCTATATAATAAATATAAAGATGACGAAGGAGCATGTAGTTATATCTTTTAATGATTTTAAAGAAACTTGTGAAAACTATCAGGAGATCTGTGAATTAGAAGAGATAACAGATCAGAATACTTTTGAAAATTTTTATAGAAATAGAGTTTATTACGGTTTTCCAGTCAACAGAGAAAAATTTAAGCTAGTAAAACTCCCTGGCTCTGATCTTTGGCACCCTATCGATAGTGGACTGGCAGATGTAATTGTTTATCTCAATGAGAAAGGATATACAACTAAATACTGCTGTTCTGGACATAAGCCTGATTTCGAAGGTGGTTATATCTACTTCGCCAGCCTAGATCCTGAAAAAATAGATGCCATTCTGAATCTCGCCTTTGGTTGGATGATGTCAGACCAAATGTATGTTAGAGCAGAAGTTAATGATCAGAATGAGGTTACTATTAGATTTAGGCCGATTAGTCGATATGATAAGAGTCAGGAGAGAATGCTTTGGGCTATAAAACAGTCTACCTTCGATTTCATTAAGTAAAAAAAAAAGAAAGAGGATTTTAATTGTCCTCTTCTTTTTCATCTAGAATTTTATATTGGCAATTTAGGATTAGATATTTTTCCTCCCCACCAGTATCAACAATTAGGTAGTCATCGCCAGCATCATAAGCGTATCCGATAACCCTCCCATGAATCTTAAGGTCGGAGGATTCTACAACTTTTCCAAATGCATTTACTACGCCTTGTCCATGACTCATACTAAGAAGGGATGTGTTTTGACCTGGGAGGATAAAGTTTGGATTAGCTAGGTCGGTTTTGTCATATATCTTTGTCCACGGTCCAAAGTACATTTCAAGGCTAGATTTTCCAAACTCTTTTTCTAGAATCTCATCTGCGTTTTCTACACCCTTTCTTACAAGTTCGTTCTGTCTTTTTGTATATCTCTCCCATTCTTTTGCCCACTTTAACCATTTCTCCTGTTCTCTATCGTATTCTTTCTTATTCATTTCAAAAATAAGGAATACGCGCTTTTTCTAGACTACTTCCCTTATATATAGAAATGGATACAAAAGTTATTGAAAATTTACGAAAAGCACTGGACGAAGGTCATTGGAGATCGTTTGAAAAGTACTTTGAGAGGACCTGGAACTTTGAATTTAGGCTAGAAAAATCTCCCTTTCCCGGACAATACCTTTTTGAAATTAGACAAAAGAAGTATGGAGGTAGAGGTCCAGCAAAGAAGTATATTAGAACTGTTATTATTTCACAAGAAGGAGAAATCAATATTGAGAAAAAGAAGGTTTATAATGAGCTTCTTCATATACTGGAGATTGATAAGATGGAGCGTCGCTATGGTATTAAGAAACCAGTGAAGATCTCTATTTATGATATAGCTAAAACTTTTGGAGTAAGCCCAGACGACATTAGGTATATTAGAGTAGTGTATGATAATAAAAAATCTAAGTAATGGCAGACTTAAAGGATTTGTATTTCTGTGGTGATATTCATGGAGATTATAAAGAGTTTGTGTGGACTATTACGAAAAGGTATGGTATAAGAGACTCGGCTATCGTTGTACTTGGGGATTTTGGAGTTGGATTTGACAAAACGATGACAGATCTATACAAATGGAGCGAAAAGAGGCTAGAAGATACCAATAACGTAATATACACAATCAGAGGGAACCATGACGACCCTGAGTATTTTAAAGATGAAAATAAGTACTCATATCCTCGTCTTAGGTTCATGGAAGATCACAAGGTTTATAATATTTGTGGTCGTAGCATTTATACAGTCGGTGGTGCTAATTCAACTGATGTCTCCTATCGATTGGGGATTAATCAGGAACTAGCAAGGAGAGGAAAGAATAGAAGAGTTTGGTGGGAAGGAGAAGATATTATTAGAAAGTATGATAATCTCCCAACAAAAGTAGATATCATAATTTCCCATTCCGCTCCGTTATCTTTCCTACCGGTTATAACTAAATACCCAGAGACACCAGACTGGCAATATGATAACATTCTAAGTGAGAGAAAGTATTTGGATCATATCTTGGTGGAAGTTAAAGCTAAATACTGGTTCTACGGGCACTATCATAATAACTTCTCTGGATCATATGGAGATTTATTATATAGAGGACTTGGGATTATGAGTTTTTATGAGGCCCCAGTGATTCAAGAAGACAATCCACAAGGGCAGATAGAAGAGGAGAAAGAAGCATGAGTGACGAGTATAATGGCGTTAGTGTAGATTATTCAAGAAAACAGGAAGTGATTGAAGAGATAAGAGATAAAGTATTAGGAAATATGGACTTTCTCAATGCTATGATCGACAGTCTCCTAGATAAATTGACAGGAACGGAGCCAGAAATAACATCCTTAATATCCTCCTTGATTTATAGGAAGATTAAAGGATCTGATTTTGAGACTATCATAAAGGATCACATCAATAGGCTGGCTGAGGAAGAGTTTAAACAGAATATAATCGGTCTACTAAACTCTAGAGTATGCGTATTGGAAACCAGGCTTAGACAATTAGAAGATTTGTTCAGGGGGATGGATGAGGTTTTCTTTCAAGAGCTAAAATATAACGGTGGAAAACTTGTCTATAGTACAACTGGATGGAGAGGAGAAGATGTTAAGTTTACATCCACGTGCTCCCTATCAGATATTCGTGATCAGATAGGCTATATAGAAAACGAAATAATTAACTTAAAAGAAGAAATAAATGAACAAAAGTAAAATTAGAGCAGGAGGCGGATTAAGTATAAGTGCCAAAACGCCGTCATCATTAACATCAACATTAACATCAACTAATGTAAGTGCGAGTACAATATCTTCTAATTATTCTACAACCACCGCTGGGTATTATAGTACAGGCGATAGTTATTCCTGGACATTAAATGGTGATGTGGAGATTGGTGATGAATCAGTTAAGAAGATCATAGAGAAAATCTTTGACTCTGATAATGATCTTCTTCCGCTTGTCAAGAACTATCTTATTAAGTATCTTGATCAGATAATGGATAATCCGGAGGAGATTATTAAAGATCTGATTCGAGAGAAAGACTATGAGATTATCCAACTCAAGCAGAAATTGGAATATCTCACAAAGCGTATTGAAGAACTTGAGAATGATAGGAAGACTAGTGAAGAGGAAGAGGTAGTTAAATCTAATTGGGCAAAGGCCGTCCCTTCAACGTGGACAACTACTACTACGGGTGGAGGATATGATTATGGAGACAGTAGCACATCATCGATTTATTGTTCACAACCTCTTAGTAAAGGGGCAGATACAGACTACTATGATTCCGTATATTCTAAGGTTTCAACCCTCCTTGGGGGCCTTGGAAATACTACGTCTGAGAATTGGTAAAAACCTTATTAATGTGAAAAACCTAGAGAACTTATTTTAAATATAGGTTCTCTTTTTTATTTTGAAATGTGCTTGAAACGAATAGCACTAGGTTATCATAATATACGGAAGGTGCATACACGGAATTATGATAATAAGATCTGGGAGTGATTAACCCAGCGTCGTCTGAGCGACGTAAAAATATGTATGGCTTGATAAACTTCATTATATTATATATTAGAGTGAATGAAGTTTGGGGTTGTTGTTAGCCTCACGCGAAATCATAAGCGTTATCAAGTATAGGCTTAGAGCGGAAAGATGGTTTTGACATATTTGCCCGGCGTTTATTTAATTATTTGTTGCTGGGCGTAATTAACAATTTAAAATTTATAAAACTAAAACTGTATATCGAAAAGGTATACAACCCCGAGTGATTGCGATAGTTCGAAGAGGATTATCTATAGAGACACTCAAGGCGCAGTAGCTATGTATACGTAGTGAACCAAGAAAGGAAGATGAGAACTGTAAATCTCATAATCTAAGTATTGGGGCGTTAGTATGATTTGGGCGAGTATTTACAGACCCGGCTGCTAGGAAACGTATTGGAGGTTAACTGAAGATACAATGATAAAAATATGAAGTCAGTCCGAAGAGGGCTTGGTGGATATCCTAGTATCATACTAGAAAGACTTTATGAGAGAAGCATAAAGCAGGAACGAAAGAGCAAGGTATAACAAGAATATACTAAGCTCTTTATTCTTTCAAAGCAATAACCTAAAATAATATAAAATGATTAATGTAAAAGAAGTAGCTGAATGGCAGGAAACGCTAAACAGCATGGAAAAACAAAACAGCAAGAATCCTAAGACCTTTAAGGAGTCTGAGATTCAAGCCGTACAAGAAAATGTCGCAAGGGCCGTCGAATTGATGACCTCAGGACAGTATTCTGAATTTCTCGGTCACCTGCAGAACCTTGGTGTAAGCGCTAAGGACGCGATGAAGCCGAAAGAAGCAATCGAAATAGTGGCCAAGTTTGATAAAATTCGTGGCTATTAGAAGAAACCATTATGGGAGTTACTCAAAGACTCCCTTTCGACGTGAAGAAAAAAAAATCAACTAAATAATAATAAAATGGAATATTTAAAATTTTTCTCCATGCTTGGCATGGGTATCTATGGAATCTACGATTCTTGTAGGTTCGCGAAAAACAACAATTTGTTCCCCGGACTACGTAAGGAAGCGCTTACAGCATCCTTCAATAAATGTAAGGGGAGTCTTACAGCATCCTTTAATAAGCTATCTGGAAAGTTTTCCAAGAAGTAAGAGGATGAAACCAACCATAGAGAGGGTAAATTAGGGAAAACTTAATACCCTCTTTTCGAACCAAAATTAGCAATATTATGAAGAAAGCAAAAGCAGTTTTATTGTTTATTGTTGCAGTCCTCGGGATCCCCATTGCAGTAATCACTGCACATGAGAAGTATGAAGATGCGAAGACTGAGCTCAACAAGTAAACCAACCATCTGGGGCGAACAATAGTAGCCCCACCGAGACAATAGCTGTAGTACGTTTAATACGTACCTGATGAGACCAGAGTAGCAATACAAAGGTCGAAACAGCAATATAAATTTGCTACTAAAGTTAGCAGAAAACATTTATATTTCGAGGAGATAACAGATTAAAATTATGAAACAAGAAAGCAAAAATGTATTTAAAATCATTGAAGCAGTTCTAGTAATAGCATCCGGGATAGGGCTTATAATAGGATACAAAAAGGATAGTAAAGTATTGAAGATTATTAGCGTATCCATAACAATTGCTGCCGCTATCGGTATCGGCATTGCTATCGGAGAATCATCCGTAAAACTAGATCCTAAAATTACCGAGCTCAGTGAAAAAATTAAAGAGCTCGAAGTAGAAAAAGAACGTCTCGAAAAAGAGAATCATCGCCTATTAAAAAGGCTAGAAAGCGTTATTTATCACCTGGGACAGGTGGTAGAGAAAGCAAGAAACAAAAGTTATCAGTTATGAGATACTTTGCGTTTAATGGACCCAGTCCCCATGCATTTATGTGGAGGGATAGTGGTGGAAACCTTCAATATGCCGGACGGAACATATGTTTCACGGAATTGATAGGTGTTAAGTTTGAACAAAGTGTTATCGATGATCCTGCCAGGAGTAAGATACTGATGAAATATCCAGAATTAGATATTCCTGTCATGAAAACCGAAACTAAAATAGTCGATGGAGTAGAAGTAGAAGAGAAAGTCAAGACTATTTATGACGTTCAAATCGGGGACCATATCATATGTTTCTATACTGCCCAAGGAAAATATATCTCTAATAATATGGAGGAGAATGATGGGATTGTTATAGACGACTTTGAGGTAGTGGCCCCTAATGTGTAAAATTTTTATGTTTAACCCTTAAAATGCTAAAAAATGGCTAAAGGAAAAACAAGAAATGCTGACTGGTTTAAAGTTCTGATTAAAAAAGTAGGAACTGAGACCGTCACTGGGAAAAAACTTTGGGAATTGGTCGAAGAGACTAATACTGAACTCGACTATCCTAAACTTCCCTTAGGCTCTAGACACCTTGTTCTGGGGCGTTTACAAAAATCAGGAGTGGTTGATATCATTACGGAGGGAAAGACTACGTTGCTTTCCATCAGAGATACCGACAAACTGATTGCTTTCGTCGAAGATGATATCAAAAGAGGTGGGAGAGCGAAGAAAACCGTAGAGGTTAAGGTAAAAGAACCTAAGCCTGTGGTTAAAGTTAAACCCACCCCAAAGGAAACCGACGATAAGAAAGAGGCATTTATCAAATATTTCAAGTGCTTGCGTTGTGCGGTCAGATCAAAGACCGATAAGCTTGACCTTAAGACTTGTTTGAGAGTAAACCGGCTTAAACGGATACAACCTAGACATGTTCTTTACTGGGCCAAGGTAGTAAACAAACTTGGTGTTTCAATAACAATGCCACTGGTCCACAAAAATGGATCAGATATCAAAATCGAATTCAAGAACCGAGAGGAGGAACTTTTGAAGATATGCAAATTCGGTGAGGAGAGATACCCCGAAAACAAATCGGAGTTCATACCAGAAGAGGCATTCGGTTCCTCAGAGACCGTCAAACGCGTCTATCGGGAAATTGAAGACAAGAAGAGAAAAGTCGTAAAGCCTGTTGAGAAGGTTGTCGAGAAGAAAATCGAACAACACGAAATCAACAGACCGATCACTAATCTCGAACATGCGGTTATCTTTTATGCTGCCGAGTTGATTAGATCCGGTGGTATTGATAACTATGTCTACACGGCTGATCTTTGTGCTACAGTATCTAAGAGGTACGACTTGCACTTAGGTCGAAAAGAGTTTGAAGATATTCTCAAACTCGAACCTGAGATTAATCTTACTGCATCCGCTGGGATAGCAAAGACTAAACTTAAGGATCGGGATTCATATGAGAAGATCAAAGAGGCACACGGATACGATGTCCAGAGGAAATATCAGATCCTGGCACAAATTAACATGAAGCCAGAAGAGATAACCTCTAGATTCCGCCGCCTTAATTTCAAAGTCGAGTCGGAAATCGGACAGTTTGGATATATCTATAATATCCAGTGTTCTCGATCCAAAGAAGATTTAGCAGTTCTTCGTAGACTCTTCTCTATGTTTCGTGGAGAAGATAAGCCCTTCACTGAGCTCAAGTTATACGAGAGACTTAAGAGAGAGGCTGAAGAAGTCGAAAGATTTTATAATAGCTCCGACAAAGACTATTATGCTGATTCTGAAGCTTGGAGAGAGGATGAACTTGTCCGAAAGCATTAGAAGAAAGAGAGGATTTCGGTCCTCTTTTCTTTTTGTCCTTATTGCCTTATTGGTGTATGAAAGAACTAACAATTTTTACAGTAAATAGTTTAGGAAAAGATATAGGTAATGGTTTTGATGTCCGATTTCCTGAAGCATGGAAAGGGTATCAAGATGGTATTAAAATCCTAGGGCCACCAGCAAAAGGGTCATTGATTTGTGGCGCAACTATATATCCGTCCGAGAATAGTGGATTTATCTGTTGTACTCATTTCATCCCTGGCTCTCATTCCAGTGTTTTTGAATATCTACATGCTCCTGAATTAAAAGATGGTCCCGCCTCTGCATATCCAAAATTTAGAGAGGCTGATAATCTAGAGGGCGTGGAGATTTATAGGTTTGTTGATTATGAGGCCTATATTCGTGGGATGTTTAGGATAAAAGAACTGGCTGGCCGGGGAGGATATGACAAAATTAAACTCATATGGTCAGTTGATGGAAGTCAGGAAGTAATAGAGGTTTTGACGAAAGATATATTTAAAGATTCACAAATAGAAGTAGAAATATGTTTAGAAGATCAGTACTGGCAGGAATCTTTATCGGCCTTGGAGGATTAGGATTCCTTGCCGTTGGTGGTGGAATTCCTGGGGCTATCATTTTTACTTTTGGTCTCCTGTGTGTAGTTTATTCTGGCTCTCTCCTTTTTACTGGCAGGGCTGGATATATTGGAACGAAACTAAGGTGGAAAGACTTAGGGATTATCTTATTTGGAAATGTTATCGGTGCTTGGATCGTATCTCTTATAGCTAGGGGATCGGGAGTTGGAGTAGATTATGCAGCAGCTCTAGTTTCCGGCCGTCTTGATATCCCGCTTTTCCAAGTATTTATGAAAGGACTTGGATGTGGTTTGATAATCGACATGGTGGTTTGGTTCTGGCTGGAGAAAAATACAATCATCCCTATTCTCTTTGGTGTTCCTTTGTTTATCTTGACTGGTATGCTACACTCAATCACAGAACCAGGATACATATTTACGGCCGGGATTCTGAGCTGGAGAATCTTATTATATTGGATTCTTGTTGTCTTTGGAAACTTCATCGGCTGTAATATTAGGAGGATTTTAATTATTCCGTCTAAAAACCGCTGAAAGTCTTATTAATGTAGTAAAGATAAATGATACTGAATTGATAACGAGGTATATAAACTTTACGAAATATAAATGGGAAACTGTGAAGAAAATTCATGGTTTCTTTTCATCTCTAAGAATAATAACAAATGAAAATTGATCTAGTTAAAGAAGAAAGTCATGTAATAATTAATTCTTTAGGGGTGGCGACTGGAAAGAAAGTCCAGAGTAAATTTGTAGCCACCGAGATCAATAGTGAGGTAATCAGGAAGGCACTAATCGAAAAAGAGGTGTGCCAGACTGTTGAGAGCGGCAGGATATTCGTATCTCAGTCAATAAAAGTTATTATTGTTCAATTACCTCACGCTATCTCAGAAGGGTAGCAGAAATATCCATACGTTATAATTGTAATTTTTCGTCACTAAACAACTTGATATGATTGAAAAAACTTTAAAATTTGAAAGAAGACTAGAAATTAAACTAGTGTCTCTCTCAGAAATGGTTCAGTTGCTTGGTGGGGACGACGGTAGAAGAAAGGAGTTAATTGAGAAGTACCACATTCCTTGTGAGTACGTTCCAGAAGAAAATCTCCTTTTAGCGAGGGTTGATTGTGTCGGTCCATCGCTAGCCACATACGACGAGTACCTTGCAACCGAATTAACTGACAAGGGACAATTTACCAAAGAAGAAACTGAAGAAGTGTGGAAGGAAATCTGCGCCGATGTTCAGGGTCTTTAGTAGAAATTACAATTGAGGCCTGTGATATGGCTTCTTTTTTTTTACCGCTCCACACGTTCTTAATGCCTTATATATGTAGAGGAATACCTAGAGATTATGTTATGGTTAAGACCTCTATTTTGTTTAATTATATATTGATAAAAATGAATCAAATAGAACTTGAACAATTAAAACGTAAGTGCGTAGAGTTTTTAAAGACTTCAGATAATTTTAAAATGTTTAATGGAGCAGCAAAGTTTTTCAACAAGAACTCTGCCGAAATGGGATTTAATCTTAGAGTCCCGGAATTATATCAGCCCGA